>Ga0209053_1000069_pt1 | contig 138266 bp, 131 predicted proteins | sample EBPBio152010_DNA_FD_185864 | JGI IMG/M metagenome (GOLD analysis project Ga0209053, IMG submission 185864) | Wastewater treatment Type I Accumulibacter community from EBPR Bioreactor in Madison, WI, USA - Reactor 1_7/15/2010_ DNA (SPAdes)... | ecosystem: Engineered > Bioreactor > EBPR >... | reverse complement strand
CCCGAGCAACCCCGACGTGGAACACCCCGACAGCGAGGTCGGGCGATCACCCACGCCCCCGCTCGCCTCCTCAGCCCGAGACGACGATCAACCCCACGCCATCAGCCCATCGGTGGATCGAGGCTTAGTTAGAGGCCGCGATCGGGAACCGGCGGGACCCCGGCGACGTCGAAGGTCCATGAGGACCGCTCCGCTCGCCATCGCTTCCGCGCTCGTCCTGCTGCTGACGGCCTGCGGCACGCAAGTGGCCGAAAGCGGAGCGAGTGGGTCCGGCGGGGCGGCACCGACCACCGGGACGGGGGCTGCCGGGATGCCGCCCGGGGCGACGGCTACTCCGTCCGGCGGTGGCTCGTCATCGGCGGCGAAATCCGGGCCACCGTCGGCGAAGGCCACGAGCGGCACGGGCGAGTTCATTGCGGCCGCGACCGTGCTGGAGAAGAAGGGTGAGGGGCCTCAGCTGTGCCTGGGCGGCGTCGCAGAGTCGCTGCCTCCCCAGTGCGGTGGCCCGGTCATCGACAACTGGGAGTGGGCCACGGCGCCGAAGTCCGAGACGGCGGCGGGTGTGCGGTGGGGCGAATACCTGGTGATCGGGACGTACGACGCGGCCGCCTCCACCTTCCACCTCACCAAACCCGCCACCACGCGCGAGGAGTACGACGGCCCCCTGCCGACGGCGCCGCCGGATGCCATGTTCACCACCCCCTGCCCGGTCCCTGAGGGCGGCTGGCGGGTCGTCGACCCGGCCAAGGCCACCCGAGCGGCGCAGGACGCGGCCCTCGAAGCGGCGGCCAAACTGCCGACGTATGCCGCGGCGTGGCTGGACCAGTCGATCAACCCGGCCGACCCCGAGAAGCAGCCGGAGGCTATGAACGATCCGGTCAAGCTCATTCTCAATGTCAAGGTCACCACGGATGCAGCGGGCGCCGAGAAACAGCTGCGGGAGATCTGGGGCGGGATGCTCTGCGTCAGCGAGGGTGGGCGCCCGGAGGCTGAGTTGCGGAAGATCCAGGAGGAACTCAGCGGGAAGCACGGCATGCTCTTCAGCGCCGTCGACGGCCAGACGAGCACGGTGGAGTTCGGGGTGATCTGGGACGACGGGAGCCTGCAGAAGGCGATGGACGCGGCATACGGTCTCGGTGTCGTCCACGTGACGAGCGCCCTGCAGCCCTACCCCGGCTGACCGACGGCGGCGCCGGACCCCACCGCATACGTGGGCTGCGTCACCGAATTTACCCTAATGCTTGCGCGAGTAAGCACCCAGGCGGGAGACTAACCTGAGAAGCACTAAGCAAGCGCTTACTCAGCAATGCCGCCCTCCGCGATCAAAGGGGACCACCATGGGCCACTACAAGGCCAACCTGCGAGACATCGAGTTCAACCTCTTCGAGGTCTTCGGCCGCGATGAGGTCTTCGGCCACGGGCCCTATGCCGAGGTCGACACCGACACCGCCAAGGAGATGCTGAAGGAGGTCGCCCGGCTCGCCGAGAACGAGCTGGCCGCGTCCTTCGTCGAGGCCGACCGCAACCCGCCGGTCTTCGACGCCGGCACCAACTCCGTCACCATGCCCGAGTCCTTCGCCAAGTCCTACAAGGCCTACATCGACTCCGGCTTCTGGAATATCGACGTGCCCGGCGAGCTCGACGGCACGGTCGCGCCCCCGTCGATGAAGTGGGCGATGAACGAGATGATCCTCGGCGCCAACCCGGCGATCGCCATGTTCGCCGCGTCCTACTCCTTCGGCAAGCTGCTCTACATTCTCGGCACGGACGAGCAGAAGAAGATGGCGAAGTGGATCATCGAGAAGGGCTGGCACTGCACGATGGTGCTGACCGAGCCCGACGCGGGATCCGACGTCGGCGCCGGCCGGACGAAGGCCGTGCAGAACGAGGACGGCACCTGGAACGTCTCCGGCGTCAAGCGCTTCATCACCTCCGGTGAGTCGGACATGACCGACAACGTCGTCCACTTCGTCCTCGCCCGCCCCGAAGGCGCCGGCCCCGGCACCAAGGGCCTGAGCCTGTTCATCGTGCCGAAGTTCCACGTCGACCTCGAGACCGGTGAACTCGGCGAGCGCAATGGCGTCTACGTCACCAATGTCGAGGACAAGATGGGCCTGAAGGTCTCCACGACCTGTGAGGTCACCTTCGGCGACAAGCACCCCGCCATCGGCACCCTCTTCGGCGACGTCCACGACGGCATCGCCCAGATGTTCCGCGTGATCGAGCACGCCCGGATGCTCGTGGGCACCAAGGCGATCGCCACCCTCTCGACCGGCTACCTCAACGCCCTCGAATACGCCAAGAACCGGGTCCAGGGCGCCGACCTGACCCAGATGGCCGACAAGGCCGCGCCGCGCGTGACCATCACGCACCACCCCGACGTGCGCCGCAGCCTCATGCTGCAGAAGGCGTATGCCGAGGGCCTGCGCTCGCTGGTCCTGTTCACCGCCTGCCAGCAGGACATCGTCGACCAGGCGCAGCTGGAATCCGGCTCCGAGCAGCTCGAGAAGGACAGCCCCGCCGACCTGGCCAGCCGCGTCAACGACCTGCTCCTGCCGATCGTCAAGGGCCTCGGCTCCGAGCGGGCCTGGGTGCTGCTGGGCACCGAGTCGCTGCAGACCTTCGGCGGTTCGGGCTTCCTCAAGGAATACCCGATCGAGCAGTACGTCCGCGACGCCAAGATCGACACCCTCTATGAGGGCACCACGGCGATCCAGGGCCTGGACTTCTTCTTCCGCAAGATCATCCGCGACAAGGCGCAGGCCCTGAGCACGGTGTCGATGCAGATCCAGGAGTTCGCCAAGGACCTCGGCCAGCAGGGCGGCAAGCTCGACAAGGACCGTGAGCTGTTGAGCAAGGGCGTCGAGGACGTCCAGGGCATCGTCACGGCGATGGTCGGACAGCTGATGTCGGGCGACCCGCGCACCGGCGGCGACGTCACGAACGTCTACAAGGTCGGCCAGAACACCTCGCGTGTCCTGCTTGCCGCGGGTGACCTGATCGTCGGCTGGCTGCTGCTGCGCCAGGCCGCGATCGCGCAGGAGAAGCTCGACGCGGGCGCCACCGGCGCCGACAAGGACTTCTACACCGGCAAGGTGGCGGCGGCGCAGTTCTTCAGCCGCAATGTGCTGCCGAAGCTGGCCGCCGAGCGGGCCATCGCCGAGGCCATGGACAACTCGCTCATGGAAGTCCCCGAGTCCGCCTTCTGATCCGCCACGAAGTCCGACGTCTGTCGAGTTATAACTCGACAGACGTCGGACTTTGTTTTGGCCCTCAGGAGTCCTGCGCGGAGAGTTCCACTGCCTGTTCCGTCGGGATCGGTGCGAATGCCGCGGCCCGGTCGGGTCCGCGGGGCGCGTCGTATGGGCGGGCCGGTTCCGTGTCGTCCTGGAGCCCCTTGGGCGCCGGGTCGAGGGAGATGCTTGCGCTGACGGTATGGACGTGCAGCTCCACGTGGTCTTGCCCGGGCCCCGGCTCGCCGACGGGCGGCAGGGTGGAGCGCACCGTGCCGGAGACGGAGGAGACATCGGCCCAGACCGGCTTGCCCTCCTCGATGCCGAGCCGGACGCGGCCGGACGTGGTGCGCAGATCCGCCCGCCCACGCCAGATGACGTCGATGCCGATCGCCCCGGAGCCGTTGCGGCAGCGGATATCCCCGCTGGCGCTGGTGATGCGCAACTTCCCCGAACCGGATTTGGCATCCAGGCTGCCAACCACGCGGTCGAGGTGGATGCTCCCGGAACCCGTGGCGACCTGACCTTCGCCGGTGAGCCGGCCGATGTGCACCGACCCGGAACCGGACTTGCCCTGCAGCTTCTCGACGTGGCCGATCTCGATCGTCCCCGACCCGGACTCGAACATGAGGTCCGCGGCCCGGACGCAGTGCACGCCGCCCGAACCGCACTTGAGCGTCACCTCGCCCAGCTCGCCCTCCAGATCGATGCCCGCGGACCCGCACCGCGCGCGAACGCTGCTGCCATCGGGCACGCCGATCCGCACCGTATGCCGCCCGAACCCCCACCCGCGCCACTTCGGAGGCGCGACACGCACGCCGTCGCCGCGATGTTCGACGGAGAAGTCGTCCGCGTGTGGGCCGGTGACGTCGACACTCGTCGTCGCCTGGGCCGCCGCGACGACGACCACTTGGCCGTGGTCGAGGTCGACCTCGAGCGCGACCGGGCCGGGTGTGGTGAAAACCTCGTGAATGCTCATCTGAGTGCCTCCTAGATCCAGCCGCTGAGGCGGCCCCGTGAGCCGCCGTGGGGGAAGTCCTGGTCGGCGAATGACCGGTCGCCGCTGAGGTCCAACTGGATCCCCGTGGGACCAGTGGCCTGGCGCAGGGTCTTGACGATCCAGCTGTTGAGGGATTGACCGAGTCGTCCGGCCTGCTCCTCCGCGCGGTCCTTGATGCCCTCGGGGAGTCGGACGGTGATCCGGGCGAGGTCACCTTCATCAAGGGCCGCGTCCTGGATCGAGCCGCCGGACCCAGGGGGCTGGGTGGACAGGCTTCCATCGCTGACCAGAGGCAGCGTCTCCTCGCGCGCGACACCCTCGACCACGAAGTCCACCCCGCGGCCGCTCAGCCGCGCGGTGACGCTGCCCGAAGGCAGCGAACTGGTGATCTCGGCGGCGGCGTCAGCCAGGACCTCGAACAACGTGAGCCGGACTGCGGCATCCAGGGCGCGGTTGAGCCGATCCGCCGCGTCCTGGACATCTGCCCCGGCGCCGGCTGCGGCGGAGTCCAGTGCCTCCCGCAACCGCTCGACATACGGTGACATCTCCATGACGCCATGGTGACGTCATTATGACGCCATGTCAAGGGTCGATAGACGCCACCCGGACAAAGGGCGGATTTGACTGCCTGCTTAAGCCCGAGAGCGGCCCCGCCGGCACCTACTCTGCTAGGCGCCAGACCTACTTCGAGCATGAGGAGAAGACACGCGATGTGGGTTGGACTCGGAATCTTCCTGTTGGTCGTCGGCGCGATCCTGTCCTTCGCCGTCCGGGACAGCATCGACGCCGTGGACCTGACGATGATCGGTTACATCCTCATGGGCGGCGGTGCGCTCGCCGTGCTGCTCTCCCTCATCATGGGCAGTCGCCGGACGGCTGCCGGCGGCTACGAGAGCCGCACCGTCTCGCACGTCGACCCCAACACGGGCACGCGCGTGGACGAGCACCGGGTCGACGGCCTCTGACCCACCCGATCTGGACCGCGCAGGCTGCAGCCACCGACCTCGTTGGCGTGTCGGGCCAGTTACACCGTTCTTCGGGCAGTCTCGTCTGCGACTTTTTTGTCAGCAGGTGGGCGCCGGGCCGGAGGGAACACTCACTGCGGTGGCCGTCGCTCCGGCAGTATTCCACACGCACACTTGCGATGGCGTGCTGTCTCCAGCGAAAGCCAGTCTTGACCCATCAGGAGTTATTGCCATTCCGTCAAACCACGTATAATATCCGTTCGTATAGTTCTTATCTGGGCCGCCGATCGTGAATTTCGAGAGAATCTCGTAATAGGCATATGCTCCGACCTTGCCTGCAGCCAAATCAAAATAGCATCCCATATCGCAGGGGAGAGCCTCGAGCAGAGTACCTGCGAATGAATACAAGACGATGTCGCCGTCTCTGTCGCCCCAGGAACTCACGCCTACCATATTCTGACCCATGCGGAGTTCGATACTGAAAGGCTGCCCGCTCCAATAATCGCTGGCGACTTCTACGGATTTCCCAGTGGAGGAAGACCACACCATAAGATTGCCAAAGCCATAAGAACACGTGGCGTTACCGCACCAGTTAGAGAACCAACCGATGCGCGTGCCGTCTGGCGAGTAATCGATCTGGCTGTAGGCCTCGTACACTTGGCTGCCTGACGGTTCCATTGAGATGCGCCGGGTGGTATTTGCGACCATGTCCCGAATGAATACGTCCCGGTGTCCATTCGTATCTCCACTCACAAGGTTTGAGGCCAGTGAGCTAAAGACCACCGCTTTACCGTCGGGACGAAGCCGGCCAGAGTTCGCGCCATTGTTGCCCTGCTTTCCTCCTGCACCTACGCTCACGCGTACGACCGCGCCTGTCACCAGGTCCTTGCGGAAGACGTCGGTCTTACCGTTCGTGTCACCCCCAACTAGGTTCGAGGCACTAGAGACGAACGCCACATACCGGCCATCGTTGCTGACTGTCGCCTGGTCGCTGTTCTGGTTGGTTTCTTTACCCGTCGCAGAAACAGAGACTCGACGCGTTGTTCTTGCTACGGTATCACGGATAAAGATATCCCGCTTGCCATTGGTATCACCGGGAACCAGGTTTGTGGCGGACGACGAAAAAACGATGAAGCGACCATTTGGACTCACGTCTGGAAAGGTTGAATGACCATTTCCCAGGCCGGCCGACGTGTACCCACCACCTTGCGTCGACGCCTGCGAGAAGCCTGCCTGCAGATCGCCGTCGAGGGGCTGGACCGCATCAGCCGCCCCGGCGCAACAAAACACTAGCGCCGCCGCCCCGCCACTGAGAGCCAATCGAATTTTCATGTGTACTCCCTAAGTCACACTTCGCTTCATCAGCCCGCGACTCGAACCAGAGCAAATCTAGGATGGACTGAATATCCATTGCACGTCCTACAAAAGGGGGACCAGGCCTGAGTCTTCTGCAAGGCCCTGCCGGCGTCCGGGAGCCGCCACCCGAGCCTTGCCTGTCCGTGGCCGTCATCCTGGGCCTGGTCGCCCGCGGCGGTATTTCCGGACACCGGACTATTGAGGCCCCGCCATCCGCACCGTCTCGCACGTCGACCGCAAAGCGGGCACGCGCGTGGAAGAGCACCGGGTCGACGGCCTCTGACCCACCCGATCTGGACCGCGTCGACGCAATCCGATTGCCCCACAGCGACATAGCAGAGGTTAATCAAATCAGCACAGCGTGCTAGGTGTGTTGATTTCGCCAACCTCTGCTAACAGAGGTTCCTTGGGGCCCGCGCGCAGCGCGGCGTCAAAGGCGCCGGTCGGCCAGGACCGGGAACTCTTCGCGCCACCGGGCGACCGCCCCGAGGTCGAGGTCGACGCTGAGCACCGCTTCGTCCAGGCCCGCCTCGGCGAGCACCTCCCCCGTGGCGGCGACCACCTGGGAGTGGCCACCCATCTCGTATCCGCCGTGCGTGCCGGCGGTGTTGCACGCAATGAAGGCGCACTGGTTCTCGACGGCCCGGGCCCGACCCAGCAGGCTCCAATGCTCGACACGTCGCTTCGGCCATGCCGCGGGCACGAGGAAGACCTCGGCCCCGGCGTCGAGTTGCCGGCGATAGAGCTCGGGGAAGCGCAGGTCGTAGCAGGTCGACAAGCCGGCCGTATGCCCGCCGGGCAGGCCGGCCGTCACGATCTCGCCGCCGGCCTCCAGCAGCTTGGGCTCACCGGCGCCGAAGCCGAAACGGTGGATCTTGCGGTAGACGGCAACGGGCTCACAGGCAGGCGAGAGAACGACGGACGTATTCGCCAGGTGCCGGCCCTCGACCCCCGGCTCGGGCAGCCTCTCGATGATCGAGCCCAGGTGCACCATCGACCCGATGTCGCGGGCCACCCCCGCGAGGAGCTCGACCGTCGGCCCATACAGCGGCTCGGCGCTCGCCTCCCACTTCTGGTAGTCGAAACCCGTTGCGCCCCAAAGCTCCGGGAGCATCACGAGGTCGTGGCCCCGCTGCATACGCACCAGCTCGGCGACCCGTTCACGCCGCTCCCCGATGGGCTCGGCGTCGTCATAGGCCAGTTGGATGACGGCGACCTTCATGGTTCTCCTCAGTGCCGTTGGTGGGTCTTGTCGCCGGCCGCGAGTTCGCGGTCGTGCTCGGCGATCTTGGCGAGCCGGGCGTTGTATGCCGCCAGCTCGGCATCGTGGTCGCGCTCGGCCTGCCGGTCCCAGCGCTCGGTCTCGCGGCGGTCCTGACGCAGCCACTGGATGGTGACCATGATCGCGAGGGCGAGGGTGGGCGCCTCACCGATGCCCCACGCGATGGCACCGGCCTTGTGCTGATCCTCGAGGGGATCGGGCAGCCAGCCCAGGCCGAGCCGGGTGAAGAACTCCGGCGCCAACAGCGCATGACTGTCGGTGATGACGACACCGAGGAAGGCGTGGAAGGAGATCGTCGCGAAGAGCACGACGAGCAGGACCAGCGGCGGCCAGCGGCGTGGGCCCGGATCGGTGCCGACGAGCACCCAGGCGAAGAGATAGCCCGACGCCAGGAAGTGCACGGTCATCAGCACATGCCCGGTGTGCGTGGCCAAGGCGTAATAGAAGAGCGGCGTGAAATAGAAGGTCGCCAGGCTGAAGAAGAAGATGACGGCCGCGACGACCGGATTGGCCACGACCCGCAGATAGCGCGAGTGCACCAGCTGGAGGATGAACTCGCGTGGGCCCATCGTCTTGTCGTGCCGGGCCGGCAGCGCCCGCAGCGCGAGGGTGATCGGTGCGGCCGGGACGAGCAGCAGCGGGACGAGCATCGCCACGGTCATGTGCATGATCATGTGCCAGGAGAACATGATTCGCCCGTAGACCCCGGTCACACCGCACATCGAGTAGACGAAGATCGCCCACCCCAGCACCCAGATCAGGCTCTGCCACAAGGGCCACCTGTCACCCCGCTTGTGCAGGCGGTGCACCCAGCGCAGATAGACGAAGACGGCCACCGCCGCCACGGCGATCCACAGCCAGTCGTTGTGCCAGACACTGATCCAGGCCCGGACCGGGACCGGCCCCGGATCGGGATAGCCGGTCAGTTCGTAGACGCTGGTCGGATCGGGCGAGAGCACGTCGGACGACGGCGGTGGTGTGCGGGCCAGGGCGACGGCGGCACCGAGCGCCACCCCCATGAGCAGCAGTTCGCCCACGGCGAGCCGCAGGAAGGCCGCGCTGTCGCCGTCATCCTTCTCGAGCCGCGCGATCATCCCGCGGCGATGCAGCCAGCCGACATAGCCGAGGACCACGAGGGCCCCGACCTTGATGAGCAGCAACGCGCCATACCCGCTGCGCAGGTCACCCAAGCCGGCCATCCCGATCCAGGCGATCAGCAGACCGCTCAGGGCGAGCGCGGCATACGACCAGACGGCGATCGTGGAGAAGCGCCGCACCACGACAGCCAGGTGCGGGTGCAGCGAACGGCGCATCACCAGGATCGCCAACAGACCCCCGGCCCAGGTCGTCGCGGCGACCAGGTGCACCGCCAACCCGTTGACGGCGCTCATGTGGTCGCCCGCGACGGAGGCGTGCCCGGCGAGCGCCTGGGGCATCAGCGCGAGCCAGCCGAGGACGAAGGCCCAGGCCAGCCCGGTCGTGCCTCGCGGGGCGCTGCAGATGACGACGAGGATCGCGACGAAGATCGCGGCCAGCACGGTCATTCGGGTCGTCGACAGCTCCCAGGTCAACCCGAAGAACTGGGTCCAGAAGTTCGGTTGCGTCGGCGCCAGCCCGCTGATGTCGGCGAATTCCGCGACCACGCTGACGACGAGCGTGACCAGCCACAGACTGCCGGAGGCGGCGGCCAGCCGGGTCAACTGCGCCCGCCGGGACGTCCGGCGCGTTTCGGGGGCGAGAAAGGCCCCGACCAGCAGGAATCCGATCGTTGCCGTGGCGGCGACATCCCGCAGGATGCGGCTGATCAGGGCGGTCCAGCGCATCACCGGCCCCGGATCGCCGATGACATAGGCGACGACCGCCCCCGACAGCGCCGCCCCCACGATCCCGACCACCAGGGCGGGGAGGAGCACAGCCAGACCGAGTCGCCGGTCCAGCCCCTGGGGCGGGGAGGACGTCATACCGTCCAGCCTAGATCGCGGCCCCGACAACGACTGTGGCACCTCCCACTGCGATGCGCCGGATGAGGCAAGATAGTCAGTCCGTGCCCGCCGCCCGGACCACCGAAATGGACAGATGAGCGCTACCCCACGAAGCTCTTTCCCCGCTTCGCCCCGCCAGCTGCTTCGCGAGGTCCCCGCGTGAGCAAGGACTTCCAGCACCTCTCCCCCGCCTTCCCGGGGCGCGCGCCGTGGGGCACGGCGTCCAGCCTGCGCGCCTGGCAGGCCGCGGCGGTGGAGCAGTACCTGCGCGAGGAGCCGAGGGACTTCCTCGCCGTCGCGACGCCCGGCGCCGGCAAGACGACCTTCGCCCTGCGGGTCGCCCGCGAACTGCTCGACCGGCGGGTCGTCAACAAGATCACGATCGTCGCGCCTACCGAGCATCTGAAGGTCCAATGGGCCGACGCCGCCCACAAGGCCGGCATCAACATCGACCCCGGGCTGGGAGGCTCGCGCCGGGGCCGCAGCAAGCAGTTCGTGGGCACCGCCGTGACGTATGCCGGTGTCGCAGCGCGCCATTTCCACTATCGCGCGCTGACCGAGAACTCCAACTCCCTCGTCATCCTCGACGAGATCCACCACGCCGGCGACGCCCGCACGTGGGGCGAAGCAGTGGCCGAGTGCTTCGAACCGGCCCGGCGGCGGCTGGCGCTGACTGGCACGCCTTTCCGCTCCGACGACAACCCGATCCCGTTCGTCCGGTATGAGGAGTTGCCAGACGGGAGCAAGCGCTCGGCTGCCGACTACACCTACGGGTATGCCGATGCGTTGCGTGATCACGTCGTGCGGCCGGTGTTGTTCATGGCCTATGGCGGGCCGATGCGTTGGCGCACCAAGGCCGGCGAGGAGTTGGAGGCCGATCTCGCGGCTCCCCTGACGAAGGACCTGACCGCCCACGCCTGGCGCACCGCCCTCGACCCCAAGGGCGAGTGGATCCAGTCGGTGCTGCGCGCGGCCGACACCCGGCTGACCGAGGTGCGCCGCCACATCCCCGACGCCGGCGGTCTGGTGATCGCCACCGACCAGGCGCAGGCACGGGCATACGCCCGGCTCTTGCACGAACTGACGGGCGACAAACCGACCGTCGTGCTCTCCGACGACGCAGGCGCGTCGCAGAAGATCGAGGAGTTCAGCGAGTCCGACGCGCGCTGGCTCGTTGCCGTGCGCATGGTCTCCGAAGGGGTGGATGTGCCGCGGCTGGCGGTCGGGGTCTATGCGACGGCGACGTCCACGCCATTGTTCTTCGCGCAGGCGGTGGGCCGGTTCGTGCGAGCGCGGCGGCGCGGGGAGGTGGCGACGATCTTCCTGCCGACCGTGGCGCCGCTGCTCTCGCACGCCTCCTTGCTGGAGCGCCAGCGCGACCACATCCTCGGCGCCGCGAAGGGCGAGGACTGGTCGGAGGAGGACGGGCTGCTCGCCGCGGCGCAGCGCGAGGAGTCGGCGGCCGACGACCTGCTCGGCGAGTGGGAGGCGTTGGGCTCCAATGCCCACTTCGACCATGTCCTCTTCGACGCCCACCAGTTCGGCCTGCAGAGCGCTGTCGGGTCGCAGGAGGAGGCCGACTACCTCGGGCTGCCGGGGCTGCTCGAACCGGACCAGGTTGCCGAAGTGCTCCGCGAGCGGCAGCGCAAGCATGCCGCGCGGCATACCCGTCGGGAGCGACGGGAAAAGGTGAGCCCGGAGGTCTCGCTGCACCGCGCGCTCGAAGCCCAGCGCAAGCTCCTCAACTCCCTCGTCAGCGCCTACGCCCACCACCGCGGCGTGCCGCACTCCCACGTCCACGCGGAGTTGCGCCGGCAGGCCGGTGGTCCTTCGCTGGCGAAGGCGACCACCGAGCAGGTCCACGAGCGCATCGCCCTCATTCGCCGCTGGCATACCGGCAACTAACAACTCGCGAAGGAAACTTTGCGGCACAGGGTAGGTGGCTGGCGACCATCGCGCCACTCGAGTTGGTCCTAAAGATGTGGGACGTGACCGCGGGTGGCGCACCCTCCTAGGTTCGTAGCGCACCAGTCCATCGAATCCAAGGAGTTGAAGTGAACCCGAAGAAGTTGCTCGCCGCCCTGGGCGCGGGAGTGTTGGCGCTATGCGCCGTGGCCCCGTCGGCTACCGCAGAGCCGGCCGCGGGGTCGAAGGCCAATGGCTCGTCCACGGCTCCGGATGTCACCACCAACGGCCGGCACGTCGTCTTCTCCTCCGTCGCCACCGACCTGGTCACCGGCGACACCAACGGCAGGTCCGACATCTTCCTGCGGGACATCGCCTTCAAGAAGACCAAGATCGTCACCAAGAGCTACACCGGGGGACCGGCCAACGGCAACAGCACCGAGCCGCAGGTCAGCGACGACGGCCGCTATGTCGTCTACATGTCCGACGCGACGAACCTGGTGCCCGGGGACACCAACGGCAAGACGGACATCTTCCGCACCGACATGACCACGATGAAGACGACCCGGATCAGCACGTCGCAAAGCGGCGCCCAGGCGAACGGCGTCTCCAAGCGGCCCCGCATCAACAGCGCTGCCACGGTCATCGCGTACGTGAGCACGGCACCGAATCTCGTGCCGGGCGACACCAACCGGATTCAGGACATCTTCGTCCGCAACCTGAACAACAACAGCGTCAAGCGGATCTCGGTCAGCCCGACGGGCGCGCAACTGAGCGTCATGCCCTTCTCGCCGTCGGTGTCCTATGACGGCAAGATCGTGGGCTTCCACACCGACGCCTACGCCAACCCCACGGTCAACTCCTACTGCGGCCGCACCGCCGACGCCCTCTCGGTCATCATGAAGTGGACCGTCTCGACGTCCAAGTCGAGCATCACGGAGGTCGTCTGCCGCCAGAGCGGGGTGCGCAGGCAGGTCTACGAGCCGCGCGCCAACATGCAGAACAAGGTCGGCTACACCGTCGCCTCCGACTACGGCTACACGGAGTTCTTCGCCCGCGGGCTCTACAACCTCTACGACTCGATCTACGAAGGCTCGTCGTACTCGACTCCCTACTGGGATGTGGCGCGCTGGGGCGGCACCATGGTCACCACGAACTCGGCCACCGACGAGGTCCGCGTGAGCGACCAGTACGGCGTGCAGAACACCTACTGGTTCGGGACCGACTCCCTCGCCATGTCTCCGGACGGGGCCTATGTCGCCATGCGCTCCACGTCGAGCGGCCAGATCTATCTGTGGAACTGGAATTCTGGCAGCCTGGTTCTCGTCAGCACGAAGTAGGCACGCCAGTTAGTGTTGTCGGCGCCGCCGGCCATGGGCCTTTGCCCGCGGCCGGCGGCGCGGCACCGGTGGTGGCCGAGAAGGGGAAACATGATCGAGCCTGCCCGACGCCATGTCCTCACCGCTGCGGTCCTGACCCCCTTTGTCGGGGCGTATGCCGCGGCGCCGGCTGTCGCGTCGCCGCCGACGGTCGCGCAGTGGCGCCGGCTCGACACGGCGATGGCGGGAGATGTGCTGTTGCCGGGGGACACGGCATACGCCGGGGCGAAGCAGCTTTTCGCTCCACGGTATGACGTGCTGCGACCCCTCGCCGTCGTCCGGCCGGCGACGACGGCCGACGTCGCGACGGCGGTGAAGTTCGCGCGAGCACACGATCTGCGCGTGACCGCGCGGGCGGGCGGCCACTCGTATACCGGCCGGTCCTCCGGGAATGCGCTCATGGTGCTCGACCTGCGCAAGCTGACCGGGATCCAGCTGGCCGGCGCGGGCGCCACCGCGGTGCTGCGCGCGGGGACGACGCTGTACAACGTGCACGCGAAGCTGGTCACGTCCGGGCGCACGATCACGACGGGGACCTGTCCCACGGTCGGGACGACGGGGCTGGCACTGGGCGGCGGGCTCGGGCCGGACGACCATCGCCACGGCCTGACGGCCGACAGCGTCACCGGAGCCACGATGGTGCTCATGGACGGCCGGACGGTCACCGTCTCGAACAGCCAGCCGGATCTGCTGTGGGCCCTGCGCGGCGGGGGTGGCCAGTTGGGCATCGTCACCCAGCTGCGGATGGCGACCCATGCCGCGAGTTCGCGCGGCTATCTCGATCTGGCCTTCCCCGGATCAGCGGCGCAGGTGGTCATCGCGGCGTGGGCGGCATACCAGCCCGCGGCGAGCGCCGGCACCTGGGTGCGCGCCCAAATCACTCGCAGCGCGGCGGGCGGCGTCCGTTGCCAGCTGCTCGGGGTCACCGACGCCGGCATGCAAAACCGCGTCGCGCAAGACCTCATCGACGCGGTCGGGGTCACTCCGCTGTCCCGGACGGTCAAGCAGCTGACGCACCTGCAACTCGTCACAACCCTGGGCAATGGCACAACCACGCCGCGCCGCGACAACGACCACGGCAGCGACGTCCTCACCGACGTGTCATCGACGACCGCTGCCGGGATCGTCGCGGCGATGGGGTCGAATCCCGGGACGGGCGGCGGCTGCGTGGTGCAGCTCAGCCCCCTCGGTGGCGGGATCGCGGCGCGCACGCCCACGGGCACGCCCTTCCCCTATCGGCGGCATATCGGGGCCGTGCAATGGGTGACCGGGCTGCCGACCGGCGCGACGGCCGCCGATTTCGCGGCGGCCCGCGCGTGGATCGACGCGGCACACGCGCAGGTCTCCGGCGCGAGCGTCGGCGGCTATGTGAACTACGTCGAGCCCGGACAACCCGCCGCCCGCTACTTCGGCGCCAATCTGACCCGGTTGCGCTCGCTCAAGACCACCTACGACCCCGAAGGCCGGCTCCTTGCCGCCGTCGACCTCTGATCGCACGACTACCCAGGAATCCGGTGCGACCAAGACCGCCCATGCGATGAGCTCGGCAGGTCAGCCCCAGACGAGGCCCTTGGCGGGATCGGCGAGGATGGCGGCCACGTCGGCGAGGTAGCGGGAGCCGAGTTCCCCGTCGACGAGGCGGTGGTCGAAGGACAGCGTCAGCGTCGTGACCCAACGCGGTTCGATCCGCTCGTCGTCGCCGCGGCCGACGACCCACGGCTTGCGGGTGATCGACCCGAACGCCAGGATCGCCGACTCGCCCGGGTTGATGATCGGGGTGCCGGCATCGACGCCGAAGACACCGACATTCGTGATCGTGATCGTCCCGCCTGCCATCTCCGCCGGCTGCGTCCTGCCCTCGCGCGCCGTCTCCGTCAGCGCGTTGATCGCCGCGCCGAGGTCGCGCATCGAGAACAGGTCGGCGTCCTTGATGTTCGGCACGAGCAGCCCGCGCGGGGTGGCGGCCGCGATGCCGAGGTTGACGTAGTGCTTGACGACGATCTCCTGGGCCACCTCGTCCCAGTTCGCATTGACGCCCGGATTGCGCCGCACCGCCAAGCACATCGCCTTGGCGAGGACGAGCAGCGGCGTGACCTTGACGTCACGAAACTCCTTGTCCCGCTTGAGCCTTTCGACGAGTTCCATGGTCGCGGTGACGTCGACCTCGACCCACTCGCTGACGTGGGGCGCGGTGAACGCCGAGGAGACCATCGCCGCCGCGGTGACCTTGCGCACCCCCTTGATCGGGGTGCGCTCCTCCCCGCGCTCGCGGGAGTATGGGCCTGCGGCGCCGGTGGTATGCGGACCGCCCGCCTCGGCACCCCCGCCCGCGGGGGCCGCGGTCATCGCCGCCGGGGCTCCGGATCCCGTGGGTCCCCCCGTCGCGGTGGGTGCGCCCCCGCGGCTGGCGGCGAGCACGTCCTCGCGGGTGATGGTGCCGTCGTCACCGCTGCCGCGCAGACCGACGAGGTCGACACCGAGGTCCTTGGCGAGTTTGCGGACCGGCGGCTTGGCCAGCACGCGGGCTCGCGCGAGCGCCTCCGGCGAGTGATCGGTCAGCTCGGTCAATGGCCGGCGGTCGCGCAGCACGTGGGTGGAATGGGCAGCGACGAGTTCGCCGACCCAGCTGCTCGCGTCCGCGTGGGCGGTGGTCTCGCGGACCGCGGGCTCTTCGTCGGGGTAGTGTGCGATCGTCTGCAACAAATTCTGCTTGCGCCGGGGACGGCGCTTGGCCTCGGTCTGCTTGACGCCGTAGCCGACGAGCACGGCGGTGCGCTCGGGTTTCTTGTCCGCATCGGACTCGTCCACCGAGCCAGTCGGCGAATTCGACTCCAGCGCGGTAGGTCCGCCCGCCTCACCCGAGCCGGCCTGCCCGCCGGCGACAGCCGGCGACGGAGCGGATGCGGGCGCCGGCCGGTCGGTTGCGGACCCCTCGTTCGCAGCCGCCGGAGCGCTGGAGCCGTCGTCGATCGTGATGATCGGGGTGCCCACCTCGACGGTGTCGCCCTCGGCCACCAACAGAGCGGCGACCGTGCCGGCATACGGGATCGGCAACTCCACCAACGATTTTGCCGTCTCGACCTCGACGACGATGTCGTGGACCTTGACCGTGTCCCCGACGGCGACGCGCCAGGTGACGATGTCCGCCTCGGTCAGACCTTCACCGGGGTCGGGAAGTTTGAAGTCTCGCATTGTGTTTCCAAGTCTCCTATTCCTCGGGCCCGCGAAGTAAGGCGAGCGCAGCGAGCAACTTTCGTCGGGGTTAGTGCGCCATGACGCAGTCGACGGCGTCGAGCACGCGGTCGAGGTCGGGCAGGAAGTCCTCTTCGAGCCGGCTCGGCGGATAGGGCACGTTGTAGCCGCCGACGCGCAGCACCGGCGCCTCCAGCGAATAGAAGCACTCCTGCTGGATCTGCGCGGCCAGCTCGGCACCCATGCCGAGGAAGGTCGAGGCCTCGTGAACCACGACGCAGCGGCCGGTCTTGCGCACCGAGCCGAAGACCGCATCGGTGTCCAGCGGGGACAGTGAGCGCAAGTCGATGACCTCGAGCGAATAACCCTCCTCCTCGGCCGCCTGCGCGGCCTGCAGGCACGAGCGCACCATCGGACCGTAGGCGAGGATCGTCACGTCCGTTCCGGGCCGGATCACATTGGCGGAGAAGAGATCCCGCTCCGGGGCCTCGGCGATCTCGCCCTTGTCCCAGTAGCGCCGCTTGGGTTCGTAGAAGATGATCGGGTCGGGGAACTCGATCGCCTCCTGAATCATCCAGTATGCGTCCGACGGGTTCGAACAGGAGATCACCCGCAGTCCGGCGGTGTGCGCGAAGTAGGCCTCATTCGACTCCGAGTGGTGCTCCACCGCCCCGATGCCGCCGCCGACAGGGATGCGGATCACCATCGGCAACTTCACGTGCCCGAGCGAGCGGGCGTGCAGCTTGGCGACCTGGGAGACGATGTGATCGAAGGCGGGGTAGACGAAGCCGTCGAACTGGATCTCCACCACCGGCCGGTAGCCGCGCAACGTCAGACCGATGGCCGTGGCGACGATGCCGGCCTCGGCGAGCGGGGTGTCGATGACCCGGTCCTCGCCGAAGTCCTTCTGCAGGCCCTCGGTGATCCGGAAGACGCCGCCGAGCTTGCCGATGTCCTCGCCCATGAGCACGACCTTGGGGTCCTTGTCCATCGCCGCGCGCAGACCGGCGTTGAGGGCTTTCGCCATGGTCATCTGCGCCATCACGCCTCAGCCCCTTCGAAACTCGCGAGGTAGTCGCTCAAGGCGGCACGCTCGCGATCCATGACGGGGTGCGGCGCGGCATACACATGCTCGAACATCGACTCCGGCTCCGGGTCGGGCAGCGCGAGCAGCCGGGTGCGCAGGTCGACGCCGACCTCCTCGGCCTCGGCGTCGACGCCGTCGAAGAACTCCTGCCCCACGCCATACGTGCGCGCCAACAGGTTGCGCAGGCGGGCGATCGGGTCGCGCAGCTTCCAGACCTCGACCTCGGCCGATACGCGGTATTTCGTGGGGTCGTCGGACGTCGTGTGCGCACCCATCCGATAGGTGAAGGCCTCGATGAGCGAGGGGCCCTGGCCGTCGCGGGCGGCGTCGAGACAGGCGGTGGTCACGGCATACGTGGCCAGCACGTCGTTGCCGTCCACCCGTATGCCGGGGAATCCGTATCCGCGCGGGCGCAAGTAGATCGGGATGCGCATCTGGCGCTCGTTCGGTTCGGAGATGGCCCACTGGTTGTTCTGGCAGAAGAAGACGACGGGGGCGTTGTTGACGCCCGCGAAGACGAACGCCTCCCCCACATCGCCCTGCGCGGACGCACCGTCGCCGAAGTAGGCGATGACGGCGGTGTCGCGCTCCGGGTCGCCGGTGCCGACGGCGTCGTCCCGCAGCACCCCCATCGCATAGCCCGTCGCATGCAGCGTCTGGGCGCCGATGATGATCGTGTAGAGGTGGAAGTTCTTCTCGAACGAGTCCCACCCGCCGTTGTGCACGCCGCGGAACATGCCGAGCATGTTGAGCGGGTCGACCCCGCGGCACCAGGCGACGCCGTGCTCGCGATAGGTCGGGAAAGCGAAGTCCTGGCGGCGCAGGGCCCGGCCGGAGCCGATCTGGGCGGCCTCCTGTCCGAGGCAGGGCACCCACAGTCCGAGTTCGCCCTGGCGCTGAAGCGCGGTGGCCTCGTTGTCGAAGCGTCGCACGATCACCATGTCGCGATAGAAGCCCTGCAGCTCCTCCTGGGAGACCTGGTCCGCGATCGCGTCATACTCCGGATGCGAGACCCGCTCGCCCTCCGGCGTGACGAGTTGAACCATGTCCGGCCCACCGTCACGAGACTCGATGACCGGCCCCACGGCCGGCCCCTTCTGCTCAGCCATCTCGCTCCGTTCCCCACCCGCTGCGGGGATGACCGCGATCCCGGGTGTCCAATGCGCCACGGGCGAACGCCGCGCTGCCGGGGTGACCGGCCTGGCGAGGCTCGTCGTGGCAGGCGGCACGGTCACGTCGTCGTGACCGCGAGTTGTCGCTTGCGCGTTCACGCCCCAGGCTAGCGCCTCCGGTATGCCGCGCCGACCTGGCCGGGCGGGTTCTGCGTTGGTCGCACGTCCAGGTCCGTACCGGCGCCAGCGGGGCCGGGTTGTCAAACGCGGGCCGCCTTATAGCCAGGCCCGCGTCGGAGAACCTGGCCCCGCTTCGCCGGGGGGACAGCGGAGACGGATCAGGGCGCCGGGTCGACCGCAATCTCGTCGCCGAGGGACCAGCCGGGTTCGAGGGGGAGATCGTCTCCGGACCAGAAGGCGCCGGGGTCGTAGGTGCGCAGGGAGAAGTCGCCGGTCAACAGGCCCATGTCGATCATCGTCGCGGCGACGACTTCGGCGCAGTAGGCGAGTTCGGGGCGCGTGCCGCGGCGGGCGCGTTCGCGGCGGCTGACGTAGGCATCGCGACCGCGCAGCCAGCGGGCGGCCAGCCGGGCCGTGTTCGGGAAGGCGACCCCGTCCAGGCGCGCAATGGCCCGCAACAAGGCATCCTCCTGGGCGCGATCGACGGCCGGGCTGAGCTGGCGCAGCCAAGCGCGTTGCCCATATGTCACCTGCCACTGCTCGACCGCCGCCCGCAGATCGTGCAACTGCACCCCTCGGTGATGATCGCCGGTCCACATGTCCACCAGTGACTTTCCGAGTTCGGCGTGCCACATCAGCGGGGGGAGGTCGTCGAGGACGACGGCCATCCCGACGTGGTTGACCGGCGCATTCGTCATCGTCTGGATGGCCCGGTCGGCGAGCGATGTGCCCCGGAAGATCCAGATGTCCCCCGTGCGGGTCAGGTCCACGGCGTCGGCGAGCGGCAACGAGGAGGCGGGCGATGGCATGCCGGACAGTCTTGCGGAACTACGCTCGTGCCGTGGCTGGCAAACGCAGGTGGTGGCGGTGGATCGGGCTTGCGGGTATGGCCGGTGTGGTTGCGACGGGCGCGGTCGTCGCCCGGGAGGAGCGCAAGCGGCGCGCGTATACGCCGGAGCAGGTCAGGGACCGGCTTCGCGAGCGCTACGCCGAGGCCACATCCCGCTGACTTTCGCCGCGGGCCATGGCAGGCTGGGCCGGACCACTACTGAAGGGGACAGTCATGGGTCGACCACTCACGTGCCGTATGGCCGGAGGCACCGTCGTCGCCATCGCCGCCGGACTCATGGCGACGGCTGCGCCAGGCGTCGCCGCGGACCGCGCGAGCGAGCCGACCCCGGCGGACCTGGCCGCTCGGCTTGACCAGCGTCTGCCGAGGCCCGCCCTGCCGCCGATCACCAGCGGCCAAAGGATCCCGTCGGTGCAGGAGGCTCTCGACGCCCTGGTCGCGGAGGGGGCGGTCGGCACCGTCGGCGCCATCCAGCGCGGGGCACGCCACCGCGAATGGGCGTCCGGCAAGAAGCGGATCTGGCATGACGCGCCCGTCGGGGCCTACGCGCCCTTCCGGGTCGCCAGCAACACCAAGACGATGGTCGCCACCCTGGTCATGCAGCTGGTGGAGCGGGGCGAGTGGCGCCTGAGCGACCGCGTGAACGACCTCGCGCCCGGGCTGCTCGCCCACCACGGCAATATCACCCTGGAGCAGCTGCTCAGCCACACCTCGGGCATGCCCGACGGGGTGACGCAGGCGCTCATCGCGCACATGGACGAACCGACCTGGGACGGTTTCTTCGCCGCGCTGGGCGACCCGTACACGGACCGCGAGATCATCACGGCGGCGCTGGCGCAGCCGTGGCTGGCCGCGCCGGGTACGCAGTTCAACTACTCCAACGCCGGGTATGTCGTGCTCGGGCAGCTGCTGCAGCGGCATACCGGCCGGTCCTTGGCCGCGCTGATGCGGGAGCGGATCTTCGTGCCCTCCGGGATGACCAAGGCCGAGTTCGCCACCCGGCCGGGAATGCCGAGTGCGGCCCTCCACGATGCCGCCTTCACGAAATGGCGTTGGTATTCGCTGAAGAACTTCAACCCCGCTCTGTTCTCCGCCGCCGGCGCGACCGTCGCCTCCTCCCGGGACATGGTCAAGTTCGCGAACGCCCTCAACAACGGCCGCCTGGTGCGCAAGGCGACGCTCGCCAATATGCGCACGCCGCGGACACCCGATGGCTATGGACTCGGCATGTATCGGATCCCGGACCCGTGCCGGCCCGGCGGTCTTGTGTATGGGCACGACGGGCTGTCGTTCGGCACCGCGAGCTATGCGCTCAGCTCGGCCGACGGCACCCGTCAGGTCGTGATCGGCTTGACCGGACGCGCCTACGTGAACGGGGTTCGCCCGATCCCGTGGGACGTCAACACCCCCCTGCTCGCGCTGTTCGCCGAGACCTGCTGACCGCTCACGCGCCTCACCCCGCCGGGGTGCGGCGACCGGCGCGGGCGGCATACCCATCCAGCATGGGGCCGGAGATCACGGGGTTGACGCAGCAACTCCTCAGCACGGTATGCCGTCCCGACGCGGGCGCGATCGCGCCGGCTGGCTCCCCGGTGCCAGATGGGGAAATCGACCGGACGGCCGATTTCCCCCACCTGACGAGACAGGGCCGCCGGCTCAGGGGGTGTTGACCTTGCGGTCGCCCTGTGCGGCACGGAAGTCCGTGGCCCGGTCGGCGCCAGGGCCGCCGTCGAAGAAGTCGGCGCCGGCGTTGCCGGTCATGGTGTCGGCACCATTGCCACCCATGAGGATGTCGTCGCCGCCACCACCGATGAGAACGTCGGTGCCGTCGCCGCCGTTGAGGGTGTCATCGCCCTCGCCGCCGGTGAGCCGGTCGTTGCCGCCGGCGCCACACAGCAGGTCGATTCCGCCGCCACCGGTGAGCCGGTCGTTGCCGCCGCCGCCGCCGAGCATCATGTCGCTGCCGTTGCTGCCGGTGTAGGTGTTGGCGGCCTTGTTGCCGATCCAGGCCGTGATCGAGCGCTTGACCGTGGTCGTGCCGTCGCTCGCGGTGAGGGTGATGACCGCTCGCCCGGACTTGCCTGCCTTTCCGGTCACGGCCACGGTCCTGGTGGCGCCGTTGCCGCTGACGACGATGTTGCTGTTGGGGACCACGGCGGTGTTGGACGACGTTCCGGTCACGCGCACCGCGTCACCGTCCAGGTCACCCGTACTCAGGTTCATCCGGCCGGCCGTGTCGTTGAGACATGTTCCCCCGGTGAGGATGGACAGGCGCGGGGCGTCGTTGACCGCCGTGACGTTGATGCTGACCGTCGCGGGCGCCGAGGTGGACTCACCGTCGCTCACCGTGAAGGTGAAGGAGTCGGGACCGTTGTAGTTCGGGTCGGGGGTGTAGGTCAGGTCCGGCGCGGTGCCGGACAGGGTGCCGTGGCTCGGTCCGCTGGTGACGGTGTAGGTGAGCGGATCGCTCTCCGGGTCCGAACCGGTGAGCGTGATCCCCACCGGGGTGTCCTCGGGCGTCGTCACGCTCTGGTCGTTCGCGACCGGAGGTTCGTTGACGGGGGTGAGCAGGTCGAGCCCGACGATGACCGGGTCGTGGTCCGAGACGCGGAACTCGTCGGGCGCATACAGCGAGGAGATGAGGTTCGCCGACTTGAAGTTGGTGTTGTAGTCCAGCACGGCTGGCTCGTCCGCGTTGATGTGGTAGTCCGCGACGCCTGTGACCTGGCTGTCGAGGCTCTCGGAGGCGAGCGCGTGGTCGAGGTAACCCCACTGCCCGTCGAAGGCGTAGGAGTAGGCATCCGGACCCAAACGCGTCTTGATCAGGTGGGTGTAGCCCGCGTCCTGAAGCGCCGTGATCGGGTCCTCCATCGCGTAGGAGTTGTAGTCGCCGACCAGCAGTATGTCGGTGTCCCCGGTTTCCGTCGGGTCGCTCGCCAGCCACTCGGTCAGGGTGTTGACGGCGTTGACACGCACCTGGTTGCAGTTGCCCTGTCCGTCTCCGGCGTCGGGAGCGTCGCAGGCGCTGCCCTTTGACTTCAGGTGGTTGGCGTTGACGATCAGCCGTTCGCCGGTCGCGTTCTCCTCGAAGGCCTGCGCGACGGTTGCGCGGTTGCGCGGGGCGGAGTCACCGCCGTTGACGAAGGCGACCGAGTTGAGCACGGCGGTGGTCCCGACCGGCGTCACCGTGGCCGGCTTGTAGAGCAGCCCGACCTTGATGGCGTCACTGCCCAGCGCGTCGACCTGACCCGTGCGGGCGTCCACGTCGAGGTAGGCGTAGGTGCCGGCGCCCATCTCGGCATTGAGGTGGCCGGCCAGATCGGCGAGGGCGCTCGTGCTGCCGTAGCCGTCGTTCTCGATCTCGTTGACCCCGATGATGTCCGGGTTCATCTTCTCGATCGCGGCGACGGTCTTGCGCCATTGCCGGTCGAACTCGGCCTGGTTGTCCGCCCCGCGGCAGTCGGTGGGCGCGCCCCCGACCCCGCCGGTGCAGGCATTAGCGCCGAAGGTGTTGAAGTAGTTGAGCAGGTTCATGCCCACGACCGTGAGCGAACCGCCGACGCTGGGGGCAGCGCTCGGGCGCGGGTTGTCCGGCTGAAAGTCGGGAGCGCCGCCGCCGAGAGAGCCGATGGGCCGCACGCGATAGGCGTTGGGGCTGGCGCTGTTGCCGCCCCAGGTGTAGGTCATGACGCCATGCAGACCGGTGATGGTGTCGCCGCCCCGGAGAGTGTTGCTTGCCGAGAGGGGCTGGCCGCCGCGCCCGAACTGGATCGGGTCGGGGTTTTGGGCCTGGGTGTCGTCGTCGACGATGATGCGGCGCAGATTGTTCGCGGCCTGCAGGTCGTTCGCGGCCCCGCCCGGCGCGACGACGTTGGTGGGCTGCTGCAGCCGGCCGCCCTGGGAGAGCGTGACTTGGCCGAAGCGGCCGAGCTGGTAGTGCTCGGTGACGGACAGCTCCTGGGGGAAGCTGACCAGCATGCCCTCGTAGCGTTCCAGGTCGTCGGCCGCGGTCAGGGGCAGGGTGACCTCAGTCGTGGGGACCGTGCCGGTCGTGCCGCACGCGGCGATCCCGGTCGTCGACGAGATCTGGGTCTGACCCTGGTTCTCGCCGGCGGTGCCGCTCACCTGGACGACGTCGCCGACGGCGACACGGTCGGCGTTGTCCCCCTCGAAGACGAAGATGCCGTCGGAGGTCGCCGCGTCCCCGTCGCCGCTGTCTTGGACATAGAAGCCCCGCAGCTTGGGCGAGGCGCCCTCATAATCCGCGACGACGACACCCTGCACGGTGACGGTTCCGGTGATGCCGGCGGCTCCGGAGGTCTGCACCGAGCCGATGGTCTGGTCGGAGGCGGCGCACGGCTCGAGCGCGGTCACCGTCACGGCGATGTTGCCGGTGCCGCTGCGATCCTGGGCATCTGTGACGGTGAACGGCAGCGACTTCGCACCGGGTGCGGTGCTGGCCGCCACCGTCGCGGTGGCGGTGAAGGTGCCGTCGCCCGCTGTGACATCCGGGGCGACGCCGTCGTCGGCGAGAGTCGCGGTCGCAGAGCCGCCGATCGAGGTCAGGTCCGCGGTGACGGCCAGTCCGGTGCTGTCCGGGTTGGTGCCCGGCGTGGTGTCGACCGTGAGCGTGGTCGTGCCGCCCTGAACCACCGAGGCGGGGTCGGCGCTGCCGGCGCCGGAGGGGTTGGTCGGCCCGCCTCCCGGGGTGCCGTGCGGCGTGATGGACAGGTCGTCGATCGCGAGTCCGTCGTCGGAGCCGGAGACGTCTGCGCTCGCCCAGCGCAGGACGATCGTGCCACCGTCGGGCACGGACAGGCCGCTGACGGTGCCCGAGACGGCATTCCGGTTCGCGGCAGCATTGCCGTCCAAGGGGCCTGCGGTGCCGCTGGTGACCGACGAGGCCGCGTCCATGGCGGGCGCGGCCAGCCACGTGCCGCCGGTCAGGCCAGTGGCGTCGGTGCTGTACCCGAACGTGAGCCGGTCGGTGCGGGCGGTGGTGGCCCCGCCGTGCCGCCACTGCTCGGCGGTGAACGCGACGTCGAGGGAGGTGATCGTGGCGCCCGTGGAGTTGGTCAGCACCACCCCGACGGTGGGGGAGTTGCTGGAGCTGTTCAGGCTGCCGAAGGCTCGCTCCGTGGCGCCCGCGCTGCCGAAGGAATAGGTGTCGCCGCTGGTGCTCGATCCCGTACCTGCGGAGTAGGTCGTATTGCCGGAAGATACGACGAAGGTCCACCCGGCGGGCAGGTCGGCTTCGGTGCCGGTGCCCGTGGCGAGCAGCGAGTCGAAGTCCTGCGTGTAGGCCGTGCCGAGAGCCGTCAGCGCCGCCTGGCCGGCGGCGTGAGCGGCGGGGGCGAGCACGGCCATACCGAGCAATGCAGTGGCGGCACTGGTGAGAGCGGCGAGCGCCCGGCGCGCGGGCGTCTTTCGGACATGTGGCATGGAAGACCCCTGCTAGGCGGATTGTTTGCGCGCCCAATCAACACGTCGTCTGCATCGATGTCAAGGTAGTCAGCGATATCCTGCGTCACGCGCATCAGCGGAAGCCACTTCCAAATATGATTGCGACACAACGGAATTCGGGGACAATGACACCGTGGTTCCCCGAGGAACCACCGGGCGTTCCCCGAATCTTCGCTCTGGCCGCCGGTCGTCGCCTCACCCTTGGGGAGGTGTCTGCAGGGTCAGGTGTGCGCGGCCCGCCAGGTGGCGGCGATCTCGATGAGCCGGTCGGAGGCCTCCGGTTCGCCGATGGTCGCGCGCACGCCGTCATGGTCGTAGGGCCGCACCGTCAGCGCCTGCTCCTCGCATACCCGGGCGAAGTCGGGGGTGTCGGCGCCCAGGGGGAACCACACGAAGTTGGCCTGCGAGGGCGGCAGCCGCCAGCCCTGCTCGGCCAGTGCGGCCTCGACCCGATCGCGCTCGGCGACGAGATCCTTGACACGCACGTCCAACTCGTCGCCCGCCTCCAGGGAGGAGACGGCCGCCTCCTGCGCGAGCAAGTTGACCCCGAAGGGAGTGGCCGTCATCCGCAGGGCGACGGCGATCGGGGGGTGGGCCACGGCATACCCGACCCGCAGGCCCGCCAGACCGTAGGCCTTGGAGAAGGTGCGCAGCACGCACACGTTGGGGTGCTCGCGCAGCAACTCCATGGCATCGGGGGCGGTGGGGTCGGCGCCGAACTCGACATACGCCTCGTCGATGACGACCAGCACGCGCCGCGGCACCCGGTCGAGGAACATCCGCAACTCGGCGTCTGTGACCACCGTGCCCGTGGGGTTGTTGGGGGTGCAGACGAGGACGACCTTGGTGCGGGGGGTGATGGCTGCGGCCATGGCGGACAGGTCGTGACGGTGGTCGGCCGTCAGCGGCACCGGGACGCCCTTGGCGGCGGCGAGGGTCACGACGATCGGATAGGCCTCGAAGGATCGCCAGGCGAAGACGACCTCGTCATCGGGATCGCACATGGCGGTGATGATCTGGCCGAGCACGGCCACACTGCCCGTCCCGCAGGCGATCCAGTCCTCGGGGACATCGAGGAAACGCGAAAGGGCTTGCCGCAGAGCGCCATTGCTGGCGTCGGGATAGCGGTTCATCCGCTCGGCCGCCGAGCGGACCGTGTCGAGCACGGACGGGAGCGGGGGGTAGGGGTTCTCGTTGGAGGAGATCTTGTATGCCGTCATGCCCGGCACCGGCGCGGGCGGGAGTCCCGGCTTGTAGGCCGGCAGATCGTCCAGCAGCGGGCGGGGCTGTGGCGCATCGGACATGGCGCGTTCACTCGCCGTCCGGCAGGACGAAGTTGAGCACCATCGACACGATCGTGATCACCAATGCGGCCATGACGGCGTCCCAGAAGAAGTCGTCGATCCGGAAGGACAGGTCGAGGGCCTCGGAGATCCACTCGGTGATCTGCAGCATGAACGCGTTGACGATGAACGTGAACAGACCGAGGGTCAGCATGATCGCCGGGAAGGACAGCACCTTGGCAATGGGCTTGACGACGGCGTTGACGATGCCGAAGACGACGGCGACCAGGACAACGGTGACGACCTTGGACGTCCAGCTCGTGGAGCCGGTGGCCAGGTGGATGCCGCTGACGACGGCGGCCGCGATCCACAGCGCGAGGGCGTTGACGCCGACTTTGATCAGCATGTTCTGCATGAGCCCATCCTGACAGGCCCGGCTGACAATTGGCTTCAGCACCTGCCCGGTTCGTGCCGGGAAACTCGATCGTGACGTCGGCGTGCTGGGCAGGACTTCGGGGACGGGCTACTCTCCCCACGAAGGGGCCGCACCCCGCGGCCACGCATCGTCGCTTCACTGGAGGCATCTCGTGTTCCGCCGTTCCCCCGCTTTCGCCCTCGCCGGCCTCGCTTGCGCCGCCCTGACGCTCACCGCGTGCGGCTCCGATTCGTTGTCCAACACCGGAAGCAGCTCCGCCGCAAGTAGCTCGGACACCGCGAGCGCTTCGGCGTCCGCGAGTGGTTCGGCGTCCGCGAGCGGCAGCGAGAGCGCCGGCTCCGGCGGCATGGACTTCGCGGCCGCGTTGCCCGAGAAGATCAAGAGCGCGGGCGTGATCAAGATCGGCACGGATGCGACCTATCAGCCCAACGAGTACCTCGACGCGGACGGCAAGACGGTCATCGGCATGGATGTCGAGTTGTTCGACGCCATCGCCGCCAAGTTCGGCGTCAAGACCGAGTGGATCCCCACCGGCTTCGACTCGATCATCCTCGGCGTCAGCAGCGGCAAGTACGACGTGGGCGTCTCCTCCTTCACGGTCAACGCCGACCGGATGAAGGAGGTCACGATGGTCTCCTACTTCAAGGCCGGCACCCAGTGGGTGACGCAGAAGGGCAACCCCAAGGGCGTCGACCCGCAGAATGCGTGCGGCATGAAGGTCGCCGTCCAGAAGGGCACGGTTCAGGTCGACGACCTCGATGCCCGCAGCAAGGCGTGCACCGACGCCGGCAAGGAGGCCATCACGCCGCTGGTCGACCCGGACCAGGCCAAGGTGACCGCGATGGTGCAGTCCGGCAAGGCCGATGCGATGCTCGTCGACCTGCCGCCGGCCATCGCCGCCGTCGACCTGACCGGCGGAGCCGTCGAACTCCTCGGCGAGCAATATGACTCCGCGCCCTACGGCTATGTCCTTCCCAAGGACCAGACCGCGTTCGGTGAGGGCATCGTCGAGGCCCTCAAGGCCCTAGAAGCCGACGGCACCTACAAGCAGATCCTCACCAAGTGGAAGACCGAGGGCGGCGCCATCACCGACTTCGCGGTTAACCCCAGCGTCGGATGACGACCGAGACCACGGACCGGCCGGGCACGATCGACGCCCGGCCGGTCCGGCATCCGGGCCGGTGGGTCGCGGTCGCATTCATCGGCCTGCTCACCGCGATGCTGGTCAACTCCTTCGTCACCAACGAGAAGTGGGACTGGGGCTACACCTTCGAGATCATGCAGCAGAAGCCGGTCATCGAGGGGCTGATCAAGGGCACCCTCCTCGGAACCGTCCTCGCCATGGTCATCGGCGTGGTTCTCGGCATCGTGCTGGCCATCATGCGCATGTCGGAGAACGTGGTGCTGCGCGGGGTGGCCTTCGCGTACACCTGGTTCTTCCGGTCGATCCCGCGCTATGTGCTGCTCGGCCTGTTCGCCGTCGGTCTGGGCTACCTCTACAACACCTTCGAGATCGGTATCCCGTTCACCGACATCCGCTTCTTCACTCTCGACTATCAGAACTACTCGAGCACGGTCTGGGTGGGTGGGCTCGCTCTCGGCCTGTCCGAGGCCGCCTACATGGCGGAGATCGCCCGCGCGGGCATCCTGTCCGTGGACAACGGCCAAGGGGAGGCCGCGCAGGCTCTCGGCATGTCACCCCGGCAGACGATGCGCCGGATCGTCCTGCCGCAGGCGATGCGGGTGATCGTGCCCCCGACCGGCAACGAGACCATCGCGATGGTCAAGGACACCTCGCTGTTCATCGCCGCGCAGATCATCGTCGAGCTCTACTACCAAGCGACCCTCTTCGGGTCGCGGTCTTTCAAGGTTATGCCCGGCCTGATGGCGGCCACCTTGTGGTACCTCATCGTCTGCACGATCCTGATGATCGGCCAGAGCTACCTCGAGAAGCGCTTCGGCCGTGGCTTCGGCGTGCAGGCGCCCACCAAGCGCGAACGTAAGGTCACGGCACTCCTGGCTCGAACGGGTGATCACTGATGGCGGACATGCCGCTGGTCCACGCGGTCAATGTGACCAAGTCCTTCGGGGACAACCAGGTGCTCAAGGGCATCGACATGGACGTCAGCAAGGGCGAGGTGGTGTGTTTCCTCGGCCCGTCCGGCTCGGGCAAGACGACGTTCCTGCGATGCATCAACCAGCTCGAGACCATCGACGGCGGCCGCATCTGGGTCGACGGCGAGCTCATGGGTTATCAGGACAAGGGCGGCCAGCTCTATCGGCTGCACGACAAGGAGGTCGCCCGCCAGCGCCGCGAGATCGGCATGGTTTTCCAGCGGTTCAACCTCTTCCCGCACAAGACCGTCCTCGAGAACATCATCGAAGCACCGATCCAGGTCAAGAAGGAGAACAAGGCGGAGGCGACCGCTCGGGCCAATGAACTGCTGGACCGCGTCGGTCTCTCCGACAAGCCCGCGGCATATCCCGCGCAGCTCTCCGGCGGCCAGCAGCAGCGGGTCGCGATCGCGCGCGCCCTGGCGATGCGACCCAAGCTGATGCTCTTCGACGAGCCGACCTCAGCGCTCGACCCCGAGTTGGTCGGCGAGGTCCTCACGGTCATGCGTGAACTCGCCGACGAGGGGATGACGATGATCGTCGTCACCCACGAGATGGCCTTCGCCCGCGACGTCGCCGACCGGGTGGTCTTCATGGACGGCGGCGTCGTCGTCGAGCAGGGCGACCCGCGGCAGGTCATCAGCAACCCGCAGCACGAGCGCACCAAGACCTTCCTGCGCCGCATGCAGACCGAGCACGAGCAGATCGTGGCGGCGGTCGCCGACCCGCTACACGGCCCCAGGGACAGCTGACTCCCAGTCGCGTTCGGTGTCCGGTTCGGGTCCCCGCTCCGGGGTCGCGGCGAGCGCGATGACCACGAGTGCGGCGACCAGCCAGTACTGGTTGAAGAACGCCTGCTTGTTGACCAGGTTCGCGACCAGGAGGACGGCGGCCGCGGCATACAGGATCCTCGGGAGGCCGGTATGCCGTTGCCGTTTCGTGGCCAGGGCGATGGCGCCGGGGATGGTCACGAGCAGCAGGGCGGGTCCGGCGGCGCGCAGGGCGTGTTCTGCGTCAGGGCGGTCGGCGCGAGCAGTCGCAGCCCGGCCAGGCCGACGATCGTCCAGAAGGCCATGGCCCAGCGGATGTCCCCAGGGAGCCATTCGCCCGGCCCGAGCAGCAGCACGGTCCACGGGAACTAGGTGAAGGCGTCCTTGACGACGAACATCCCCCGCTGCCGCGGAGAATCGGCCCAGGTCATCTGATAGAAGTTGCGGCCGTCGAGTAAGCATCGCCACCAGATTGCCGGCGACCGCCGCCGTGACGTGGATGCGGCGCAGGCGGACGGCGGCGTTGGCGGCGACGAGGCCGGCCAGGAGCGCGGCAGCGAGGGTGAGGACGAGCACCACCCAGGGCCGGTTGCCGCGGACACTGCGCTGCAGGGCGGCGCCGTAGGCGATCCACGCACCGACGAAGACCCACGGCACCAGTCGCGTCAGAAGCCGCTCCGCACCACGATCCTCAGTCCTTCTTGCGCGAGCCCCCGGCGCACAAGATACGGCTCAGGCGACGTCGAGTTCCAGTTCGGGGCCGAGAGGGCGCGGCTCGCCCAGCTTGACCAGGACGACGCCGGCGAGGATGAGGACGCCGCCGAGCAACTGCATACGGCTCGGGAGTTGGCCGAGGAGGACCCAGGCGAAGATGACGGCGGCCACGACCTCGCTCAGCGCGACGAACGAGGCCAGGCGCGAGCCGAGGATGCGGGTGCCGACGATGCCGAGCACGTATGCCGTGGCGGCGGTGACGACGCCCAGCGCGAGCAGCGGTGCCCACCAAGGGAATTCGTGGCCGGCATAGGTGGCCGACGCGCCGGCGTAGGCCACGGGGAGGACGCCGGTCGCGGCCAGGAGCGCGAGGGCGAGCGCGCCGACGAGCAGGCCGCCGGCGGCGAGTGAGAGCGGCGGGAGGCCGTTGTCGGTGTCGGCCGACATGATGAAGAAGGCGGCGGCGCCGATCATGGCGCCGAGTGACCACAAGACCCCGATCGGGTCGACCCGGGCGCCGCCGGAGAGGAGGTCGAGCACGAACACCAGGCCCACTGCGGCCACCATCGCTCCCGCGATGGTCACCAGACCGGGGCGCTGGCCCCCGCGCAGCCAGAGCCAGAGGACCACGGCGGCCGGAGCGGTGTATTCGATCAGCAGGGCGGGCCCGACATCCATCCGCGCGACCGCGGAGAAATAGCAGAACTGGGCACCGGCGACGGCGAGCAGGCCGTATGCGGTGATCGTGCGCCAGGTGCGGGCGAGCACCTGCCAGTCGGCGCGCAGTGCACGCAGTCCGAAGGGCAGGAGCACGAGCGCCGCCAGGCCCATGCGGATCAGCACGACAGCCACGGCGTTCCAGCCGGTGTCGAGCAGGCCCCGGGCGATCGGACCCGACAAGGCGAAGCTGAGCGCGCCGCCGATCGCGAAAAGCAGGCCGGCACCCATGGTCGATGAAGTGGCGGACGCCCCCTGCACGGCCGCCACGTCATCGGTCACGGCTGGCATGACGCATGACGGTACCGATGTCAGCGGTAATATGTCAAAGTGAAATTCGGTCATGACACGCAGATGGCTCTGGGCGCTGCCGTTGCCCTGGCCAACTCTGCGCTGGCGCCGGACACGCTGGACTCCATTGCCGCGTTGGACGACTTCTACGGGCGCTGGGAGTACACCGGCACGCGGCGGGGCACCCAGGCCGAACTGGATGAAGTGCGCGCCCTGCGACCGCGGTTGCGCGCGCTCCTGCTCGCCTCGGAGGACGAGGCGGTCGCCATGGTCAACTCGATGCTCGCCGAGGCGCGCGCCCTGCCACAGCTGACGCGCCATCAGGGCTTCGACTGGCACATTCACGCTATCGCGAGCGATGCGCCGCTGGTCGACCGCATAAGCGTCGAGACGGCCATGGCCATGATCGACGTCATCCGGGCCGGCGAACTGGCCCGGTTCGGGGTCTGTGCCGATGACACCTGCACCGGGATCGTGCTCGACCTGTCACGCAACCGGTCGCGCCGGTTCTGCTCCACCGCCTGTGGCAACCGCAACGCTGTCGCGGCCTATCGCGCCCGTCAGGCCGAGCGCACCGCCGGCTGACAAGGTGGGGCGTTCGCGGCTGACCCAGTCGGCGGATTCGGCCGCAGCGGGCCGAGCGCATAGCGTGGCCTCATGCGCGTTCTCGTCTCCGGCGGCGCCGGCTACATCGGCTCCCACACGGTCGTCCAGCTCATCGCCGCCGGCCACGACGTGGTGATCGTCGACAGCTTCGCCAACAGCAAGCCCGCGGTGATCGGGCGCCTCGAGGCCCTCACGGGCGAGGCGATCCCGGTGCACGCCTTCGACCTGACCGACCGCGACAAGACGGAGCGGCTCTTCGCGGACGAGCCCTTCGACGCCGTCATCCACTTCGCCGGCCTGAAAGCCGTCGGCGAGAGCGCCGAGATCCCGTTGGAGTACTACGAGAACAACCTCGGCACGACCTTCTCGCTCGTGCGTGCGATGCGCCGGCACGGGGTCAAGATGCTCGTCTTCTCCTCCTCCGCGACCGTCTACGGTGAGGAGGCGCCGCTGCCCTATCGCGAGGATTACGCTCCGCTGCAGGCGAGTTCGCCCTACGGCCGGACCAAGGTGATGATCGAGCACGTCCTCACCGATGTCGCCGCTGCGGACCCGAGCCTGCGCATCGGCATCCTGCGCTATTTCAACCCCGTCGGCGCGCATCCGTCGGGCATGATCGGCGAGGACCCCCAGGGCATCCCCAACAACCTCATGCCGTTCATCGCGCAGGTGGCCGTGGGCCGGCGCGACAAGCTCGTCGTCTTCGGCGACGACTACCCCACCGCCGACGGCACCTGCGAGCGCGACTACATCCACGTCGAGGACCTCGCGGCCGGCCACGTGGCCGCGCTCAACACGCTCGCCACATCCGAGAAGGCGGTGTCCGTGTGGAATCTCGGCACCGGCCAGGGCACAAGCGTGCTGGAGATGGTGCACGCCTTCGAGCGCGCGGTGGGCCGGGAGCTGCCTTACGAGATCGGTCCGCGGCGCGCCGGTGACCAGCCGCGCTCCTGGGCTGACCCCGCCCGTGCTAATGACGAATTGGGTTGGCGCACAGTCAAAAACATCGACGACATGTGCGCCGACACCTGGCGCTGGCAGTCGTCCAATCCGACGGGATACGAGGACTAGCCGGATGCCGAAGCTCTCGGGGTCCTCGCGAGGCACCGCGGCGAAGCAAAGAACCGTCGTGAGGTCTATGACGCGTCGCCATCAGGTCGGGGCCGCCGGTCTGCTCGTGGCGGCCGGCGCGGGCGCAGCTGCTGGGGCGCTCGCCGGCGCCCGCATGATCAGCGGGCCCCGGCGCCCCTGGCCGGACTATCGCTTCAGCACCTTCGAGGTTGGCGTCCCGAGCGAGGATGTCACCTTCGCCGCGGACGACGGGACGCGCCTATCCGGGTGGTGGCTCGACCGGCCGGGCAGCGAGCGCGTCGTCATCGTCAGCCACGGTCACCGCGGCAACAAGTCCGACATGCTCGGCATCGGGCCCGGACTGTGGCGGGCCGGAAACTCGGTGCTGCTGTTCGACTTCCGCGGCAACGGCGACTCCGACGACGGCCCGCAGTCGCTGGCGCACTACGAGCAGGCCGACCTGCGGGCCGCCATCGAGTATGCCGTGGCCCGCCGCCCCGACGCCGCTCTCGTCCTCGTCGGGTTCAGCATGGGTGCCTCGGTGAGCATCCTTGTGGCAGCAGACGATCCGCGCGTGCGGGGGCTCGTCCTCGACTCGCCGTTCGCCGACATGCATGGGGTAATCGCCAACGCCGTCACGAGGTTGCGGCTCCCCGCGGTGCCACTGGTGTGGCTCACGGACCGGGCCACCCGCTGGCGCTACGGCTACGGCTTCCACCAGGTCGCGCCGATCGAGGTGATCGGCAGGCTGGCGCCCCGGCCGATCCTGCTGATGCACGGAGACCAGGACCGCGTCATACCGCTGGAGCACGCGCACCGGCTCTTCGCCGCCGCCGGCGAGCCGAAGCACCTGAAGGTCTTCGAGGGCGCCGATCACTGCGGCGGCTACTTCCAGGAGCGGGCGGCCTACATCCGGCTGGTCGCCGACTTCGTCGACGGCATCCGGCGTGCCTGACCCGTCGGACACTGAGCCGCGAGATGACTGAGCGGCGGGTGCCGAGCGGACTGGCGCTCGGCCTGGTCGCCATCGTGCTCGTCTCGCTCAACCTGCGGCCCGGCGCGTCCTCGCCCGGGCCGCTGCTCGAGGAGATCCGCGCCGGGCTGGACATGTCGTCGGCGCTGGCCGGCGTCTTCACCGGGTTGCCCGGACTGTGCTTCGGGCTGGTCGGCGTGGTCGCGGTAACGCTCGCGCGCAAGGTCGGGACGACCGGCGGCATCACCATCGGCCTGGCCGCCGCGGCGCTCGGGCTGATCCTGCGCGCCGGCACCGGCAACGAGTGGATCTTCCTGGGGCTCAGCGTGATCGCGCTCGGCGGTATGGCGCTCGGCAACGTCCTCGTGCCCGCGTGGATCAAGACCCACGAGCGCGGGCAGGTGCTGCTGCAGACGATCTACGGCACCGGGCTGATGGTCGGCGGCGCCCTCGGCGCCGCGTTCGCCGCACCCGCCGCCGACGCGCTCGGCGGGTGGCGACCCTCGCTGCGCCTGTGGGGCTGGGCGATCCTGGCAGCGATCCCGTTCTGGGCGTATCTGGCTCTGCGGGAACACAATCTGCCCGACGATCACCGCCGGCCGATGGTCGCGCCGAACCTCGGACTGCTCGCATCCCCCACCACCGTCGCATTGACGCTGATGTTCGGCATCCAGTCGATGCATGCGTATGTGCAGTTCGGCTGGCTCCCCCAGATCTACCGCGACGCGGGCCTGTCCGCCGGGTACGCCGGGGCGCTCATGTCGTCCATCTCCGGCATCGGTCTGCTCGGGGCTTTGGCGATGCCGAGCATCATCGCGCGCGGACACCACCTCCGCGCGATCTTCGCCTCCTTCGGCATCTCGCTGATCGCCGGCTATACCGGCCTGCTCCTGGCTCCGGCCACCCTCCCCTGGGTGTGGTCGACACTGCTGGCCCTCTCCGGCTTTGCCTTCCCGACGGCGATCGCGCTCATCACCGCCCGCACCCGCACACCCGCCGTCACGGCCCAGGTGTCCGGCTTCGTGCAGCCGGTCGGCTACCTCCTCGCCGCGATCGGCCCCGTGCTGGTCGGCCTGCTGCACGCGGCAACCGGCGACTGGCGGTTGGTGCTGATCGTGCTGGCGGCCACCGGCATACCGCTGTCCTGGGCCTCGGTGACACTCGCCGCTCCCGCCTACGTCGACGACGAACTGCGGTGAGTCCGGCGTTCCGGCACAGATAGGCCGGCGGACGTCGTCATCAAGCCAAGTCGAACCAGGCGAGCGCGGGTTCGACAAGGCTGCCCAGCCAGACCCGGCCGTCGTGTTCGCGCACACCGGTGGCCATATGCCAGTGGGTTGCGTCGGTCTCGACGTCGTGGACCACCTGGCCCAGGTCGTCGTATGCCGCGACCCGCACCGTCCGCTGCGGCGTCGGCTTGAGCCGCTCCGGCAGCCGCCGGACAACCGTGCGGATCGCCTTCGGCGACTTCTGCAGGCGGGCGAGGGTGGCGTCCGCCGGGGAGGCGTAGGTGACCCAGATCAGGCCGTCGGAGCCTCCCGCGATGTTGTCGGGGTGAGCGGGCAGGTCCGCGGCGAAGACGTCGGCGTTGCCGGCCAGCGGACCGGTGCGGTAGTAGCGGCGCAGCCGCCGGTGACCTGTCTCGGCGACGACGACGAACGACTGATCCGACGCCAGCGCAACGCCATTGGCGAAGCTGAGCCCGTCGAGCACCACCTCGGGCTGCCCGCCGGGGAGGAGTTTGAGCAGCCGGCCGGTGCAGGTGTCGTCGATCAGGTCCGACTTCCACTCCTCGATGCCCCACTTCGTCGAGGAGTCGGTGAACCAGATCGTGCCGTCGTCACTGACCGCGGCGTTGTTGCAGAAGCGCATCGGTATGCCGTCGACCCGGTCGGCGAGGACCCGCACCTCGCCGCTGTCGAGGGCCATGTCGAGGAGGCCGCGGTGTGCGTCGCAGATCAGGATGCGGCCCTCGGGGAGCCGTTCGAGGCCGAGTGGCCGGCCCCCGGTGGCGCCGACCCGCCACGGTTCGCCGCCGTCGGCCCGCACTGCGTAGATCGCGCCGTCCGCGCACCCGGTGTATGCCGTGCCGTCGTGCCCGATGAGCACGTCCTCGGCTCCCGGTCCCGGGACGGGCACCACGTGGAGTTCGCGTCGCGTCATACCACCCAACATAGGCCCCTTGACCACGTCGGACATCGGGCGGGCGTCGGCCGACGTCGTCGTGCGTCCGGCGCAGGGCCCGCGCCCTGATGGAGTGGGCTGGTGCGTTCATACGAGGACTTGGTCGCCGAGGCGGATGCGGCCGATGTGACCGGCTGGGGCTTCGGGTGGTCTGGATCCTGCGCAAGTGCCTCTGGTGGGTCCCGGGGTTCACCTCCGCCGCATACGAACCGCAGTTGCGGGCCGTCGATGAGAGGCTGCGCTCCGGTGAACCCTTCGTCGCCCATTCCACCCGCCACCTGATCATCGCGCACCGCTGACCGTCCCTCGCCAGGTATGACGGTCGGCGGGTCGTATGCCGCCCACCCGTCGTCCGGTGCGCTGGGGCGTCAGGCGCGGGCGAGCAACTCGTCGAGGATCTCGGGCTCGTGGTGGTAGCCGTAGAGGTGGCCGACGTCGTCGGGCCAGGCGATGAAGCGGCCGTTGGGGAGCCGGTCGACCAGGCGCCGGGCGGCCGATTGGGGGCAGTTGGCGTCGGCGGCGGCGTGCTGCCAGGTGATCGACGTCGTGATGGCCTCCGGCACGATCTCCTCCCACTTCTGGCTCATCGCCATCGACTCATCCAGCCAGCCGTCCAGGGTGGCGCCGAGCGCCTCGGTCTGGGCGCGGCCGAAAACCGCCTGCCAGTCCGGGTCTCGCATGACGGCCTGGTCGTCGGCGGGCGCGTGCTCCATGATCCCCCGGAAGGCGGCCAGGGGGTCGGCGAGGATGGCCTCCCGGATCGGCCCGAGCAGGGCGGCTTCGCCCTCGCGATCACCCGCCCGGCACAGGCGGTGGGACTGCTGGTTGAGCGGGATCATGCTGTCGATCTCGTTCTCCTCCAAGGGAGCTGCGCCGACAAGGATCGTGGCGGCCCGCACCCGGTCGGGATATTGCTGAGCGAAGGCCAGCTCGTGGGGTGCGGACCCGCTGCCACCGATCATGTGCACCTGGGCGATGCCGAGATGGTCGAGGATGGCCGCCAGATCGTCGGCGTGCTCGAGGAAACCGCGTCCCGGCAGCGGGGTCGAGGCGCCGAACCCCGGCCGTTCGGTCGTGATCACCCACAGCCCGCGTTCGGCCCACGGAGTCGTGTCCGCACGGACCGCCCAGCGGCAGCCGGGCGTGCCGGGGACCCGGAGCAACGGCATACCGCCTGGCTCACCCCATTGAGTCCAGGCGACCACCCGCCCGTCGGGGCGGGTGAGCCGGTGATCGGTATATGCCGCGAACGGGTCCATGCCCGCCATGGTGCCCGCCGATCCTTTGCCGTGGGCCCGGTATGCGTTCGCCCGCGGCGGACACGCCACCGAGGCGCTGGCACACTGGGCGGGTGAGCGACGCGACGAAGCCGACCCGCTACATCACCTGCGTCCTGTGTGAAGCCAGCTGCGGCCTGGAGGTCGTGACCGACGGCCCGGCCGTGGTCAGTATCCGCGGCCACGAGGCCGATCCGCTGTCACGGGGGCACATCTGCCCGAAAGCCATTGCGCTGCAAGACATTCACACCGATCCGGACCGGCTGCGCACGCCGGTGCGCCGGGTCGGGGAGCCGGGCGCCGACGCCACATGGGAGCCGATCGGCTGGGACGAGGCCTTCGACCTCGTCGCCGAAAAGATCGTCGCGACCCAGAAGGCACACGGCCCCGACGCCGTCGCCGTCTATCAGGGCAACCCCAATGTGCACAGCCTCGGCGCCCTGACCCATGGCGTGAGCCTCGTGCGAACCATCAAGTCCCGCAACACCTTCAGCGCCACGTCCGTCGACCAGCTCCCCCATCAGCTGATCGCCATGCTGCTCTACGGCCACCAGTTCCTGCTGCCGGTGCCGGACATCGACCGGACCGACCTGCTCGTCCTGGTCGGCAACAACCCGATGGCGAGCAATGGCTCGATCATGACCGTGCCGGACTTCGCCGGGCGGCTGCGCGAACTCAAGGCGCGCGGCGGGCGTTTGGTGGTCATCGACCCGCGCCGCACCGAGACGGCCAAGGTCGCCGACGCGCACCACTTCGTGCGTCCGGGCACCGACGCTTACGTCCTGCTGGCGATCCTGCAGGTGCTCACCAGCGAGGGTCTGACCGCCCCCGCGCCCTATGTCGACGGGCTGGCGGAGCTGAGCGCCGCCGTCGCAGCGTTCACCCCGGAGCGAGCCGAGGCCGTCAGCGGTATGTCGGCGAACGCCATCCGCGATCTGGCCCGGGACCTCGCCCGGGGCACGGCGGCCATCCACGGCCGGATGGGGGTCTCCACCCAGGCGCATGGCGCCATCTGCCAATTCGCCTGTCAGGCCATCAATATCGTCACCGGCAACCTCGACCGGCCGGGCGGCACGATGTTCACCACGCCGGCGATCGATCTCATCGGCAAGAAGATGCTCGGCAAGGGCCACCTCGGCGCGTGGACCTCACGGGTTCGGGGCCTGCCGGAATTCGGCGGCGAACTGCCGGTTTCCGTTCTGGCAGAGGAGATCACGACCGACGGAGCAGGTCAGATCAAGACTCTCGTGTGTATCGCCGGGAACCCCGTTTCCTCGACTCCGGCCGGCGACGCGCTCGGTGCGGCTCTCGCACGACTCGACTTCATGGTCGCCATCGACTTCTACATCGGCGAGACGAGCCGGTATGCCGATGTCATCCTCCCCCCGACCGGCCCGCTCGAGCGCGATCACTACGACCTCGTCTTCCATCTGCTCGCGGTGCGCAACACCGCCCGCTGGTCGTCGGCCCTCTTCGACAAGCCCGACGACGCGCGCCACGACTGGGAGATCGCCAAGGAACTCGCGCTGCGGATCATCGCCCTGCGTCACGCCGACGACACCGGCGATGGTGTCGTAGGAGCAGCCGCCCGGGCCCTGAACGCCGTCAAGGACCTGCCGGCCGTCGTCGAGGCGCAGGCCCGCTTCCGGACCGCACCGAAACAGCAGATCGACCTGGCGCTCAAGGCATTCCGCACCGGCCTGTCGGTCAAGAGCCTTGGTGAGACCCCCGGCGGAGTGGACCTCGGTCCGCTCGAGCCGCGCCTGCCCGCTCGCCTTCTCACCGACGACAAGCGGATCGACCTCGATCAGCGCCTCTTGCTCGGTGCCATCGCTCACCTGGCCGCCTCCTCCGACCCGCAGCTCGCGCCGGAGGAGCTGCTGCTCATCGGCCGGCGGGCCCAGCGCGACAACAATTCCTGGCTGCACAACGCCGAACGGCTGACGACCGGCCGGGCCCGGCACCGGCTGCTGATCCACCCGGACGACGCGGCCGCTCGCGACCTGACCGACGGCGCTGTCACCAAGGTCACATCGGCCACCGGCGAGATACGCGTCGAGTGCCAGATCAGCGACGACGTCATGCCCGGAGTGGTGTGCCTCCCCCACGGTTACGGCCACGCGGCGAACGCGGGAATCCGGCTCCGCCACGCGAAAACCCTTCCGGGAGCGTCGTATAACGATCTGACCGACCCTGGGCGGCTGGACTCCGTGTCCGGCAATGCCGTCCTCAACGGCATACCCGTGCGGGTATTCACCGATGCTGGCGCGACGCCCTGACCGCGCGCCCAAGAGCCAGCTGAGGCGCGCCTCACTCACTGACCGCCGCCGCCCGATCTAAGGTCTGTAGGTCAGAAGAAACCTGCCACCCTCCACGGAGCACTGATGGACGCCCTGGACCTGGCGCGATGGCAGTTCGCCATCACGACCGTCTACCACTTCCTCTTCGTCCCGATCACCATCGGGATGAGTGCGATCGTCGCCTATTTCCATATCCGGTGGGCGAATACGCACAACCCCGACTACCTGCGCTTGACGAAGTTCTTCGGCAAGCTCTTCACGATCAACTTCGCGCTCGGCCTGGTGACGGGCATCGTCCAGGAGTTCCAGTTCGGGATGAACTGGTCCGATTACAGCCGCTTCGTCGGTGACATCTTCGGTGCGCCGCTGGCGTTCGAAGCGCTCTTGACGTTCTTCCTCGAGTCGACCTTCCTCGGCCTGTGGATCTTCGGCTGGGGCAAGCTGCCCGAGAAGCTGCACGCCCTGACGATGCTGCTGGTCCACCTCGGCACGGTGATGTCGGCCTACTTCATCCTGTCGGCCAACTCGTTCATGCAGCATCCGGTGGGCTACCGGTTCAACCCCGAGTCCGGTCGCGCCGAGATGACCGACTTCCTTGCCGTGCTGACCAACAAGGTCCAGCTGGTGACCTTCCCGCACGTCATCACCTCCGCCTACATGGTCGGCGGCGCCGTCGTCATGGGCGTCTCGGTCTGGCTCATGCGACGCAACCGGCCGGCCGCGGACACCCCGCTCTATCGCAAGTCCGCCCGCTTCGGCGCAATCGTCGCCCTCGTCGCCAGCCTCGGCGTGATCTTCACCGGTGACCTCCAGGGCAAGATCATGACCGAGGTGCAGCCGATGAAAATGGCTGCGGCAGAGGCGCTTTACGAGACCTCCGATAGCTGCGCGCCCTTCTCCATCTTCACCATCGGCACCCGCGACGGCACCGAGGAGAAGTTCGCCGTCACCGTCCCGTGCGTGCTCGGATTCATGGCGACCGGAAGCTTCGACAAGCCCGTCGAGGGCATCAACCCGTTGCGCGAGAAGCTGATCGCCGAATACGGCAGCGGCTCCGAACTGGTCAAGGACGCCACCTACACCCCGATGATCCCGGTCACCTACTGGTCGTTCCGGTTCATGATGGGCCTCGGATTCCTGACGATGCTCTTCTCCGCGGCCGTGCTGTGGGCCACCCGCGGCGGCCGTTCCGAATTGCGCAGCAAGCTGTGGGTCTGGCTGGCCGTCCTGGCCCCGCTCGCGCCGGTCTTCGCCAACAGCTTCGGCTGGATCTTCACCGAGGTCGGCCGCCAGCCGTGGCTCGTCTACGGCGTGATGACCACCGCGACCGGCGTCTCCCCCGAGGTCTCCTCGGCCGAGGTGTGGATCTCGATGATCGTCTACACCCTGCTCTATGCCGTCCTCGCCGTCATCGAGGTCAAGCTGTTCACCGACTACGTCAAGAAGGGCGCCGAACCCTTCGAGCAGCCCAAGACACCCGACGACATGTCCGACGACACCGAACTGCAGTTCGCGTACTGAGAAAGGAGACAGTCATGGATCTCGCACAGCTCTGGTTCCTTCTCATCGCCGTCCTGTGGACCGGCTACTTCGTCCTCGAGGGCTTCGACTTCGGCGTCGGGATGCTCCTGCCGATCCTCGGCAAGGGCCGCGACGCCGAGGACACCGAGAAGCGCAAGCGTGTGCTGCTCAACACGATCGGCCCGGTCTGGGACGGCAACGAGGTGTGGGTGCTCACCGCTGGCGGTGCCACCTTCGCGGCCTTCCCGCACTGGTACGCAACGCTGTTCAGCGGCTTCTACCTCGCCCTGCTCCTCATCCTCGTCGCTCTCATCCTGCGCAATATGGGCCTGGACTACCGCGGCAAACGGGCCTCGGCCGCGTGGAAGGCGGGCTGGGACAAGGCGATCATCGTCTGTTCCTTCCTCGCCGCGCTGCTGTGGGGTGTCGGCCTGACCAACCTGGTCAAGGGCGTGCCGATCGACAAGGACATGGAATACACCGGCACCCTCTTCACCCTGCTCAACCCGGTCGGGCTGCTCGGTGGTCTGGTGTTCGTCGCCCTCTTCCTCACCCACGGTGCCTACTTCGTCGCCCTCAAGACCGACGGCCCGATCCGGGCGGACGCCCGCGCCTTCGCCACCAAGGCGGGCCTCGCCGCCGCGGCCCTGGCCGTCATACTGCTGCTTGCCCTGGGCATCCAGAAGGGTTCGGTCTGGTCCTGGGTGACGACGGCGATTGCCGCTCTGGCACTGCTGTTCTCGATCTACGCCAACACCAAGGGCAAGGAGGGGCAGGCCTTCGTCGGCACCGCCCTGACGATCGCGATGGCCGTCGCGACCTACTTCTTCCTCCTCTACCCCGACGTGATGCCGAGTTCGACCGACCCGGCATACAGCCTGACGATCGAGAACGCCTCCAGCACCGACTACACGCTGAAGATCATGACGATCGCCGCCGTGATCTTCACCCCGATCGTCCTGCTCTATCAGGGCTGGACCTACTGGGTCTTCCGCAAGCGCATCCGTGTCGAGCACATCCCGGCGGCGCAGGACCCGCTGATTCACGCCGAATCGCGTTGATGGCCGACCATTAACGCGTGAGGCCTTTCGACCCCCGGCTGTTCCGCGCCGTCCCCGAGGCACGCGGCCCCTTCGTGCTCCTCGCGGCGGTCGGGGCAGCCGGCGGGGCAGCGACGATCGCGACCGCCTTCGCCCTGACCGGCGTGGTGGTCGCGATCGCCCGTCATACGGACCTTTCGCGTCCGCTGACGTGGCTCGCGGTGCTCTTCGTCGCGCGTGGCCTCCTCGCCGCGGTGACGGAGTATGCCGCCGCGCATGCGGGCGCCCGGGTCTCGACGTCGCTGCGGCGTCACCTGCTCACCGCCTGGACGTCGCGTCCTCCGTCGGACGAGGCGGACCCGAGCCGGCGGCTGACGCTCGCGACCGCCGGCTGCACGAGTGTCGAACCGTATGTCGCCCGCTACCTCCCCGCGCTGATCGCCGCCGCCGTCGTGCCCCTGGCGGCGATCGTGACGCTGGCCTTGGTGGATTGGGCCAGTGCGCTGGTCGTCGTGCTCACCCTGCCGCTGCTGCCGCTTTTCGCCGCTCTCATCGGACGCACGACCGCAGAGCAGACGCAGCGGCGCTGGCGCTCCCTCGCGGATCTCGCGGGGCACTTCCTCGACGTCGTCCGCGGCCTGCCGACACTGGTCAACTACGGCCGCGCCGAGAAGCAACTGACGACCATCGCGGCGGTCAGCGACCGCCATCGGCTGGCCACGATGGGCACATTGCGTCTCGCGTTCATGTCGACCGGCGCCCTCGAACTGCTCGCCACCATCTCCGTCGCGATCGTGGCCGTGCTCAACGGGGTGCGGCTGGCGCACGGCAGTATGCCGCTGGACACCGCGATGGTGGCGATCCTCCTGGCGCCGGAAGCCTATTGGCCGATCCGCCGCGTCGGGCAGGAGTTCCACAGCGCGGCCGACGGTGTCACCGCCCTCGAGGAGATCACCAGCTTCGCCGAGAGTGGCGACTCTGCGCCGACGCAGCGCAGCCCTGGACCGGACGCACGCATCGTCGTCGACGACGTCACCTACTCCTACCCGGGGGCGGGGCGGCCCGTGCTGACCGGGGTGTCGTTGCGGGCCGGGCCCGGGCTGACCGCGGTCACCGGAGCGTCGGGCGCCGGCAAGACGACCCTCCTCGAACTCATCGCCGGTCTCCGCCGGCCCGACGCGGGCACGATCACCGCGCCGGCGTGTCATCTGGTCACGCAGCGCCCCTTCCTGCCGACCGGGCCGCTGTCACGAATCCTCGCCCTGGGCAACGGATCCGGGGCCGAGGAGCAGCGGGCGGCCATCCGGGCCGTCGGCCTGGAGAGCGTGGTGGCCGGTCTCGACCAGGGCCTCGACAGCATCGTCGGCGACGACGGTTTCGGTCTGTCCGCAGGGCAGCGCGCCCGGGTGGCTCTGGCCCGCGCGCTGCTCGCCCCCGAGAGCGTCATCCTCCTCGACGAGCCGACCGCGCACCTCGACGACGCGAGCGCGACGATCGCGCACCGCGCTATCGCGCAGCTGGCAACGCGGCGCTGCGTCATCGCCGTCACGCACCGCGACGAGCTGGTCGCGGAGGCCGCCACCCACGTCGACCTCGCGTCGGTCGCGCAGGAGGTGCGCGCATGACACCTGATCTGCGCACCGTCCGGCTCACTCGGCAGCTCGTGGCCGCCGGGGTCATCGGCGGCCTCGCCCTCGCCAGTGGTGTCGCCCTCACCGCGACCTCGGGTTGGCTGATCGTCAAGGCCAGCGAGCGCCCGGTCATCCTCACCCTGATGGTCGCCATCGTCGGGGTCCGGGCGTTCGGTATGGCGCGCCCCGCCTTCCGCTACTGGGAGCGGCTGATCACCCATGACGCCGCGCTGCGGGATCTCGCCCAGCGGCGTGTAGACACGTATGCCGCGTTGATCCCTCTCACGCCGGCGCGCCTGGGCCGGCGCGGCCGGGCCGACCTGCTCACCGGGGTCGTGGACGACCTCGACGACGTCGTCGGCGCCCAGATCCGCGTGACCGTGCCGGGGCTGTCGGCACTCATCGCCTGGGGGATCACGACAGCGGTCACGACGGCCTTCGATGCGCGCGTCGGACTGTGCATCGCGGTGCTCGGTCTGGTGGTGACGGCGTTGACCCTCATCGCTTTTCGCGTCGAGTCAGCGGGCAATGCGGCGCTGGGGGCGGCCCGCGCCGACGTAACCCGCGTCGCCGAAACCCTCACGGCGCAGGCCGGTGAGATCGCCGCGATCGGGGCCGGCCCGGCCATGCTGGCCGACCTCGACCGGGTGCAGCAGGGGTGGCACCGGGTAGCCCTGCGGCAGGCCCGTGGGCGGGCCCTCGCCGCGGGCGGGATCCTGCTGGCCGTCGGGGCCACCACGTGGGCGGTGGCACACACGCTCTTCGTGGAGCAACGGCATACCGCCCCCGTCGCGGCCCTGCTCGTGCTTGCGCCGGTGGCCGTCGCGGACGCCCTGACCCCGCTCGCCGAAGCGGCCCGGGCACTCGCCCGCGCCCGCGGCAGCGCCACCCGCCTCGCGGCCGTCCTCGACCAGCAGCCGGCGGTGGCCGGCGCCCTCGACACCCCGGCCGACGCGGGCTCCCCTCCCCCGCCCGCCACGGACGCCGGTGCCCGAATCGCCCTGCGGGCCATCTCGGCTCGATGGTCACCGGAGCGCCCCCTCGCCCTCGATCCCCTCGACCTGGACCTGCCCGTGGGCGAGCATCTCGCGATCGTCGGGCCCAACGGCAGCGGCAAGTCGACACTGCTCGCCGTGCTAGCCCGCCACCTCGACCCGGAAACCGGCAGCTATGCCATCGGGGAGGCCGACGCCCTGAGCACCGACCTCGCGGCGACCCGGCGGCACTACGCGGTCGTCGACGACACACCGCACATCTTCGCCTCGACGCTGCGCGAGAACCTGCGCTTCGCCGCTCCGGGCGGAAACGACGCGGGAGACCCGCGTTCGGCCGGGGTCGCCGTGCCCGACGACGAGCTGCGCGACGCGCTGCGGCTCGCCGGCCTCGGCGAATGGCTCGCCGGCCTCCCGGACGGCCTGGACACCCGGCTCGGCACGGGCGGTCGGGGCATATCGGGCGGGGAGCGAGCGCGACTCGGCCTGGCCCGCGCGCTCGTCTCCGGACGGCCGGCCATCTTGCTGGATGAGCCTGTGGCACACCTGGATTCGGCGACAGCACGAGAGGTGATCAACGACCTGGTGCAGGCTTCGTCAACCCGGACGCTGGTGATGGTCAGCCATCGCGATGACGGTCGCGACGGATTCCAGCACACCGTCTCGCTGGAGTCGCCGACGCGCTCGGTGTGACGAATCAGTCACGACGCTTGGCGTCGCGGCGATCCGGACATACGATCGCCGCATACCGGGTATTCCTGGGTCGTTCGAGGCAGGGGAGGGCAGCGTGGGGATCACCCGGAGGCACTTCCTCGGCGGTGCCGGCGCCTGCCTGCTCACGGCGACCGGCGGAGGCGCGTGGGCCGCCCACCGGCAGTCGGCGGGTCCGCATACGGACTCCCTCGCGCGACGCTTGCGGGTCGAACCCGGCGCCATCGGACGCGTCGAGACCGACGAGCGCGAGGTCTTCTTGACCTTCGACGACGGCCCCGATCCGGCATACACCCCCGCCGTCCTCGACCGGCTTGATCAAGCCGGCGTCAGCGCCACGTTCTTCCTCATCGGACGCAACGCCCTCGCCCACCCCCACCTGGTTCACGAGATCGCGTCGCGCGGGCATGTCATCGGCAACCACACCCAGGATCACCTGTGGCTCGATGGCCTGCCGCAGCAGCAGGTGCACGGCCAGATCACCGCGTGCGAGCGCTCTTTCGCGAGCGTCGCGGTGGCCACGACCGGCCTGTTCCGTTCGCCGCGCGGCTGGACGTCAGACGCGGTGCGCGCGAGCGTCGACGACATCGGGCTGCGGTCGACGTTCTGGACCGACTGTGTCGAAGCTTTTGTGCGCGACCACGGCCCGCGCGGTGCGGCGGAACGAATCGCCGGCCGCATGCGCCCCGGATCGGTCATCCTCACCCACGACGGCGGCGCCCTCGACGGACCGAACGCGCAACGCATCGACCGCTCCGGAAGTGTGGCCGCGCTGCCCTACCTGATCGACGCGATCCGCGACCGCAGATTCACGATCCGCCCCCTCGCCGGCCGGTCACCCGTCACGTGAGGTCCGTCTGGTGACCGACAATGGGGTCGTGACCTACCGCGTCTGCGTCATCTGCACCGGCAACATCTGCCGCTCCCCCATGCTCGAGTTCCTGCTCCGGGAGGCCTTCGACCGCGAGGGGCTGTCGGACGCCGTGACCGTCGACTCGGCCGGCACGTCATCCGAGGAGTCGGGCAATGCCGCCGACTACCGGACCCTGGATGTGTTGCAGCGCAACGGGCACGACGACTGGGGCCGAGCCGCCCACCGGGCACGGCGGATCGAGAAGGACTGGCTCGCTGAGCGCGACCTGGTCCTGGCTGCCGATTCCGGCCACCTGCGGGCGTTGCAGCGCCTCGCGGGCGGGTCGCCGGAGCACATCCGGTTGATCCGCAGCTTCGACCCGGCCGCCGTCGAGGCCGGCGAACTCGATGTCGACGATCCCTGGTATGCCTGGAACGACAAGGCGTTCGACCGCACCTACGAGGAGATGCAAGCCGCCGTGCCCGGCATCGTCGAGCACGTCAAAGCCGAACTGGCACAGCGCTCCCGGACCGTGTGACGGCGCCGGACCGTTCAGGGGCGCTCGCGCTCGGCGATCACCTTGATGCGATCGAGACTAGCGCGGATGCCGTCGTCGAGCTCGCTGGTGTGCGCCTCACCGCCCAGGAACAGCTTGGTGAACACGTGGGCGAAGCCCGTGATGCCGTCGGCTGCCTCGCGCGCCTCGGTCAGTCGGGTGCCGTGGTCTATCGGTTCCAGAGAGTAGCTCCAGGTCGAGCCGTTCTCGGCGATGCGGTATGCCAGTTCGCGCTCGGGAGTGAAGCGCACCACCTTGGCGTTGGTGGGCCAGAGCATGAGCCTGCGCTGGTTGATCCCGACGAAACGTGACCCGGCACCGATTGTCTTGGGCGCCAATACCTTTCGGCACTCGGGCGACCACTCACCGGTCCGGCGCACGTTGGTGACGATGCGCCATACGGTTGCCGGGGGCGCGGCGATGTCGACGGACGCGGACAGCAGGCGAACAGGGTGACCCATGGAGCCATTCTCCCGTGGACGCGCTCGGCATCGGAGTGGGTGGCTGGCAGGATTGTCGGCATGCCGAGTCTCGCCGACACCGACGCCGCCCTGGGCGCATTGGATGGCCGCTACCGCAGTGCCGTCGCACCGCTGATCGACCACCTCTCCGAGCCCGCCCTCAACCGGGAGCGCTTGCGGGTCGAGATCGCGTGGCTGATCTTCCTCACCGAGCGCGGCGTCATACCCGGCTCGGGCACGCTCAACGAGGACGAGAAGAGCCGCCTTCGGGCGATCGTCGACGAGTTCGGCGCAGCAGACATCGAGGCACTCGCCGAGATCGAGCGGGTCACCCAGCACGACGTCAAGGCGATCGAGTACTTCCTCAAGGAGCGCCTCACCGCGATCGCCCCGGCACAGGCGGAGACGATGAGTGAACTCATCCACTTCGGCTGCACGTCCGAGGATGTCAACAACCTCTCCTATGCGCTCATGATCCGCGGGGCGACGCGTGCGGTGTGGCTCCCCAAGGCTCAGGCCCTGCTCGACCAGCTCGAGGCGATGGCCCGTGAGTTGCGCGAGACGCCGATGCTCGCCCATACCCACGGCCAACCCGCCACCCCGACGACCATGGGCAAAGAGCTCGCTGTCCTGGCCTGGCGGCTGCGCCGTCAGGTGCGCAGGATCGACGCGGCGGAGTTCCTCGGCAAGTTCAACGGCGCGACCGGGACCTACGGGGCGCACCTGGCAGCGGTGCCGGACGCGGACTGGGAGACGATCAGTCGCGAGTTCGTCGAGTCCCTCGGCTTGACGTGGAATCCGCTCACCACGCAGATCGAGAGCCACGACTGGCAGGCGGAGCTGTATGCCGACCTGGCGCGATTCAACCGGATCCTGCACAACCTGTGCACCGACGTGTGGACCTATATCTCCTTCGGCTACTTCGCGCAGGTGCGCGGTCAGGGCACGATCGGGTCGAGCACGATGCCGCACAAGGTCAACCCGATTCGCTTCGAGAACGCCGAGGCGAACCTCGAGGTGAGCAATGCGCTGCTCGACGTGCTGGCCTCGACGCTCGTCACCTCGCGTCAGCAGCGGGACCTGACCGACTCCTCGATGCAGCGCAATATCGGCACGGCGATGGGCCACTCGTTGCTCGCGCTGGACAATGTCAGCCGCGGCCTGGCCGGCCTCGATGCCAACCCCGAGGCGATGGCCGCCGACCTCGACGCCAACTGGGAGGTGCTTGCCGAACCCATCCAGTCGGCGATGCGTGCCCTTGCGGCACAAGGGGTTCCGGGGATGTCCAATCCCTACGAACGACTGAAGGAGCTGACTCGGGGCCGGCGAATCGGACAGGCGGATCTGCGCGAGTTCATCGGCGGCCTCGGCCTGCCGGACGACGTCGCGGCGCGACTACGGGACCTGACGCCCGCGTCATATGTCGGCCTCGCCGCGACCCTCGTGGACCACCTGGGCGAGTGACCCGCCTCCCGAGGGATGTCCGCCGGAATACCCCATGGGGGTATGCTCTTGTCAGAGGCATGAACCAACTGTCGGGAGGCAGCATGGCCGGGTACAGCGGCGACAAGGACGACTACCTGCGACGCCTGAAGCGCATCGAGGGGCAGGTCCGCGGCATCGCCCGCATGGTCGAGGACGACACATATTGCATCGACATCCTCACCCAGGTCTCCGCAGTCACCCGGGCCCTGCAGGCGGTCAGCCTCGGGCTGCTGGAGGATCACATCGGGCACTGTGTCGTCAACGCCGCCCGCGAATCCGACGAAGCCGCCGACGCCAAGGTCACCGAGGCGGCCGCGGCCATCGCGCGCCTGGTGCGCAGCTGACTTGATCGAATCACAGACACGGCATCGAGTTGATGACAATGACTGAAACCCACACTGCCCCAGCCGAAACCGAAGAGGTCGATCTCGCGATCACCGGGATGACGTGCGCCTCCTGCTCGGCCCGGATCGAGCGCAAGCTCGGCAAACTCGAGGGCGTCGAGGCGAGCGTCAACCTCGCCACCGAGAAGGCGCACGTGCGCTTCGCCGCCCCGCACACGATCGACGAGATCCTCGGCACCGTCCGAGCCACCGGCTACGGCGCTGAGATCATCGCGCCCCGGCAGCCGAGCCGGGGCGGGAGCACACGGCATACGGCGGGACCCGCCGGCGCGACGTCACATGACGCTCTCGACCACAACGCCATGGACCACAACACCATGGCCCACGACGGCGTGCACGACCGGGCGGTCGACCACCTCGACCACGACGTTGCACCGCACGCCGCCCTCAAGCGGCGGGCGCTGATCAGCGCGATCCTCACCCTCCCCGTCGTCTTGCTGGCCATGGTGCCGGCCCTCGGTGATGTGCCCGGCAACGCATGGTGGCAGTTCATCCTGACCACGCCAGTCGTGCTCTGGGCCGCCTGGCCGTTCCATCGTGCGGCAGCGATCAACGCCCGCCACCGAGCCTCGACGATGGACACTCTCGTCTCGATCGGGGTGCTCGCGGCGTATCTGTGGTCGGCCGTGGGTGTGCTCACCGGTCAGGCCATGACTGATATGGGTATGGCAGACAAGGGAGTTCACCTCTACTTCGAGACTGCCGCCGTCGTGACCACCTTCCTCCTCCTCGGTCGGTGGCTGGAGGCGCGCGCCAAGGCGCAGGGCAAGTCCGCGCTGACCACCCTGCTCAATCTCGGTGCCAAGGATGTCGCCGTCGAACGGCGCAACGCCGTCACCGGCGTGGTCGAGGAGGTGCGCATCCCGATCGACCAGCTCGGCGTCGGCGAGCAGTTCGTCGTCCGGCCCGGCGAGAAGGTCGCAACCGACGGCGTGGTCCTGAACGGCCGGGGCACGATCGACGCCGCCCTGGTCACCGGTGAGTCCATGCCGGTGGATGTGGCAGCGGGGTCGGAAGTCACCGGCGGCACCATCAACGGTGCCGGCCGGCTGCTCGTGCGTGCGACCCGCGTCGGCGCGGACACCACCCTTGCCGGGATCGCCCGGCTCGTCGAGACCGCCCAGACCGGCAAGGCGGGTGTCGAACGCCTGGCCGACCGGATCTCGGCGATCTTCGTCCCGGTCGTGCTCGGGCTCGCGCTGCTGACCTTCGTCGGCTGGTGGATCGGAAGCGGGTCCGCCACCAAGGCGCTGGCCGCCGCCATCGCCGTGCTCATCATCGCGTGCCCCTGCGCGCTCGGGCTGGCGACGCCCACCGCCATCCTCGTCGGCACCGGCCGGGGCGCCCAGTTGGGCATCCTGATCAAGGGCCCGCAGGTCCTGGAGGACACGCGCCGCGTCGACACCGTCGTGCTCGACAAGACCGGAACCCTCACCCAGGGCAAGCCGACGCTCATCGACGTGACACCGCACGGCAATCTCACCAAGGAGCAGGCGCTGCGTGCCGCCGCCGCCGTGGAGGCCGGGAGTGAGCACCCGATCGCCCACGCGATCACGTCCGCCGCCACGGCGCGCAACCTGCAGGTCCCGCGGGCGAGCGACTTCCACGCCCTTGCGGGCGACGGCGCGAAGGCCGTCATCGCGGGGCAGGAGGTCATCGTCGGCCGCTCACGTCTCTTCACCAAGATGCCCGCCGATCTGCCCGCCCACCCCGAGGGCACGACCGTATGGGTGGGGTGGAACGGTGTCGCCCACGCCAGCCTGACCGTCGCCGATGCCCTGCGGCCCGACGCCGAGGAGGCGGTGCGCGAGCTCGAGGACCTGGGCCTGACGGCCTACCTGCTGACGGGCGATGCCGAGGGCACAGCGCGCGCCGTCGCGCAACAGGTCGGGATTCCTGCCGAGCGGGTCATCGCCGAAGTGCGCCCCGAGGACAAGCACGCGATGATCGAGAGGCTGCAGCAGGACGGCCGCACCGTCGCCATGGTCGGCGATGGGGTCAACGACGCCGCGGCGCTCGCGCAGGCCGATCTCGGCATCGCGATGGGATCGGGCACCGATGTCGCGGCCGCCAGTGCCGACCTGGTGCTCATGCGCTCGGAGGTCGGATCGGTCGCCGAGGGCATCGGGCTGTCGCGCGCGACATTGCGCATCATCAAGCAGAACCTCGCATGGGCCTTCGGATACAACACCGCCGCGATTCCCCTGGCGATGGCCGGCCTGCTCAACCCGATGATCGCCGGCGCAGCGATGGCGATGTCGAGCGTCCTGGTGGTCACCAACAGCCTGCGGCTGCGCCGTTTCGGTCGCTGACGCCGGCACGAAAGACCGTTGGGAGAGCACGCATTCCAGCAGGTGCACGTTTGACCGTTCAAGTTGTCTCACCAGCCGATGCGGTGCTAGCGCATGAGCGGGGGCGTGGTCAAGAGCACCCCATTAGGTGTGGAACGATTGGCCGTATGCGAGTGGATCACGTGTCGTATGCCGCCGAGCCGGATGGTCTCCACGCGACCGCCGAGCGGCTGGCCGCGAAGCTGGGGGTCACCCCGGTCGAAGGGGGCGTCCACCCGCGGTTCGGGACGCGCAACATCATCCTGCCGTTGGCCCACGAACGCTATGTCGAGGTCGTCGAGGTGCTCGATCACCCGTCGGCCGACAAGGCGCCCTTCGGGCAGGCGGTGCGGCAGCGCAGCGAAATCGGCGGGGGTTGGCTCGGATGGGTCGTGCGCGTCGACGCGCTCTCCGACCTGGAGGAGCGCCTGGGTCGCTCGGCCGTCGACGGCAACCGCCGGATGCCCGACGGGCGCGAGTTCAAGTGGCGCCAGCTCGGCGTCCGGGGCCTGCAGTCAGATCCCCAGCTGCCCTTCTTCGTCGAATGGGACGCGGACTCCCCCCACCCTTCCGACGAAGCGCACACCCAGGTCACGATGAAGTCGATGCAGATCGCCGGCGACCCCGACCGGGTCAAGGACTGGCTCGGCCTGCCGGCCGAGACCACGAGCACGGTCATCCACTTCGATTTCGTTGCGCCCCACGGCACTCCGGGCCTGATGTCGGTCACCTTCAACACACCCGACGGCGACGTCACGGTCTAGAAATACCCACCAAAGTTCTCCGCTCCTGCGTCGCGCCGATACTTCGCGGGGACCCCGTCAGGGACCCCACGATTCACCCCAGGTGTTCTCCGGGTCCTGCGTCGTTCTGGTGACGCTCAGCCGCTGGCGAACTGCCTCGAACAGCACGATCGCGGCGGCGGTGGCCGCGTTGAGCGAGTCGATCCGGCCGGCCATCGGGATGCGCACCTTGACCGTTGCCGCGTCGAACATCTCCTCGTCGAGGCCGTATTTCTCGGTGCCGACGGCGATGGCGACCGCCCCGGTCAGGTCCGAATCCGTATGCCGCAGATCGGTGTCCGGCGTCGTCGCCACCAGCGCATAACCGCGCTCGCCCAACCAGGCCAGCGTCTCGGCGGTCGTCGCCGATGCCACGGGGACGGCGAAGACCGCGCCCTTGCTGGAGCGGATGACATTGGGATTGCCCCAGTCGGTGCCGGGATCGGCGGCGATGACCGCGGCCACGCCGGCGGCATCGGCAGTGCGCAGCATGGCGCCGAGATTGCCCGGCTTCTCGATGCCCTGCGCGATGAGCATCAGCGAACCGTCCGGCACGTCGAGGTCGGTCAAGGATCGCCCGGGTGCGTCGATGACCGCGAGAAACCCGTCCGGCCCTTCGCGATACGAGGCCTTCTCGAAGACCGCCCGGGTGCACTCGATCGTCTCGGTGCCGAGCGCGCGGACCTGCGCCACCAGATCCATGCCGGGGCCCTGCGCAGCCGTCGAGTAGTTGGCGTTCATCAGCTCCGGGCAATAGAACAGCGTGCGGGGTCGGGCGCCGGCCGCGAGCGCGAGGCCGAGTTCTTCCCGGCCCTCAACACGCGTCACCCCTGCCCGATCCCGATCGCGGCGATTGCGCAGCGCGACAACCGCTTTGATGCGCGGGTTGGCCGGCGAGCTGATGACGAGGCCGGTCACGGGGCGATCAGTTCCTGGTGGCTCGGACCGACTCCGGGCAAAGTCCGCAATACCTGCGCCAGGCCGTCGGAGTAGACGTCCGCCGCGACCTCCTTGGCGATGGCTTTCACCTCGTCAGGTGCGTTGCCCATGGCGACCCCACGGGCGGCCCATGTCAGCATCTCGACGTCATTGCGCTGGTCGCCGACGGTCACGGTGTGCATGGGCTGCACGTCGAGCCGGCGCCGGATCTGCTCCAGCGCACTCCCCTTGGACACCCCCTCCGGGTTGATGTCGAGCCAGGCGGAGAAGCCGACCGCGTAATTGACGCCGTGCAGGCCGATGCGTTCGGCGAGTTTGGTGAAATCCTCGCTCGTCCCCGTGGGGCTGTGGAAGGTGACACGAGTGACGGGATCGGCCATCAACTCCTCCCAGGGCACGACCGTGACCACCCCCTCCAGCCGGTCGGGGAACGGGGCGCTGACCTTGAAGCCGACGCCGAGATCCTCCACCGCGACAACGGCATCCGACCAAGCGCCTCGCAGCAGCTCCAGTGCCGGCCGCGGGTCGAAGGTGACCGCTTCGAGAATCTCGTAGCCGCTCGGGTGCGCCGGGTCCAAGGCGATCGTGACGGCGCCGTTGGAGCACACGGCATACCCGCTGTCGATGCCCAGGTCGGCGAGCACCGGCAAGGTGCCCAGCACCGAGCGGCCGGTGGAGATCACGACGTGGTGACCGGCAGCTGCCGTGGCATGGACGGCTTCGCGGACGGCCTCACGCAGCTCCCCTTCATGAGTGAGGATCGTCCCGTCGACGTCGAGGCCGACGAGGTGTGATGTCGTCACGGTGTCAGCCGCGTCAGGCGACCGGGGTCAGGACGTCGAGACCGACATACGGCCGCAAGGCCTCGGGCACGATGACCGAGCCGTCGGGTTGCTGGTGGTTCTCGAGGATCGCGACGAGGAAGCGGGTCGTGGCGAGGGTGCCGTTGAGGGTGGCGACGACCTCATTGCCCTTCTCCCCCTTCATCTTCACGCCGAGACGGCGGGCCTGGAAGGTGGTGCAGTTCGAGGTCGACGTCAGCTCGCGATAGCGACCCTGGGTCGGGATCCACGCCTCGCTGTCGAACTTGCGCGCCGCACTCTGGCCGAGGTCGCCGGCCGCGGTGTCGATGATGCGGTAGGGCACCTCGATCTTGGCGAGCATGGCACGCTCGATTTCGAGCAGGCGATCGTGTTCGGCCTCGGCCTCGGCTGGGTCGCAGTAGACGAACATCTCGATCTTGTTGAACTGGTGCACGCGGATGATCCCCCGCGTGTCCTTGCCGTAGCTGCCGGCCTCCCGCCGATAACAGGTCGACCAGCCGGCATACCGCTTCAGGCCGCCCGAGAGGTCGATGACCTCGCCGGTGTGGTATCCGGCGAGGGCGACCTCCGAGGTGCCGGTCAGATAGAGGTCGTCGGCCTCGAGCCGGTAGACCTCGTCGGCGTGGCGGTCGATGAAGCCGGCACCTTTCATGACCTCGGGCAGCACCAGGGTCGGGGTGATCATCGGGACGAAGCCGTGCTCGAGTGCCATGGCCATGCCGGCATTGAGCAGGCCGAGTTCGAGGCGCGCGCCCGGCCCGGTCATGAAGTAGAAACGCGAACCCGAGACCCGAGCGCCGCGCGCCATGTCGATGGCACCGAGGCCCTCCGCCAGGTCGAGGTGGTCCTTGGGTTCGAAACCCTCTCTAGCGAAATCCCTTGGGGTGCCGATGGTTTCGCGCACCACATAGTCGTCCTCACCGCCGGCGGGCACGCCGTCGATGATGACATTGCCGATCGACATCAACAGCTCGTCGCGGGTGGCGACCATCTCGTCGGCCGTCGCCTGTAGCCGCTTGACCTCTGCGGCGATCGACTTGGTCTCGTGCAGGAGCTTCTGCTTTTCCTCACCGTGCGCCGACGCGATCTCCTTGCCCATGGACTTCTGCCGGGCCCGCAACTGCTCGAACTCGGTCAGCGCCGCCCGTCGCTTGGCGTCGGCGTCGAGGACCTGGTCGACGAGCGCAGGGTCGTCCCCACGCGCGGCCTGGCTGGCCTTGACCCGGTCGGGGTCGTCGGCAAGGAGCTTGATATCGATCACGAAAGCGAGTTTATCTGCGGGCCAGGAGCGAGCGCCGACCAATTCAGGCCCGGCGCAGTCCGACTCGCGTCACGATCGGCTCGCGCTGGCCGCCGACGTGCACGACGTCCCCGCCCTCGACGTGCACCTGAGAGGCGTGGGCCCGCAGCGCTGCCTGGACCGTGGGCAAGTGCCTCGACAGATCGGTCCACTCGATCGTGTCGAGGTCGCCGGGGATGTCGTCGCGCCCCGGCGGGATGACTTCGAGGAAGGTCAGTCCGCACTCTCGCGCAGCCGTTTTCGCCACTTCGTGCATGCGCACGTGGTCGGGATGGTGATAACCGCCGCCCGCGTCGTAGGAGATCACGAGGTCGGCGTCGGCCGCTCGCAGGTATGCCGCGAGGTCCCCTGCCGCTTCCCCGACGCCGGCCGCCGTGAAGGCATCCGCCCCCACGTCCGCAGCCGACCCCGCGACACCGGGGCTCACCCAGCGCATCCCGGAATCGGCATACGACCGGCTCGGCAGGCCCTCCGCACGCGCCGGTGCCTGACCGAGAAAGGCATGGTGCCGTATGCCGAGCGCCGAGAGCGCGCCGGCCAGCTCGCCCTCGCGATAGGCGACATACGACCAACTGCCCGGCACCAGATCCGCTGCGCGGCCGGGTAGCCCCGGCATGAGTTCACCGCGCTCGCCGCGGGTGGCGGTGACGACGTGCACCTCCCCCGGGGCGGACGCGATCTCGGCGAGCAATGCCCCCGTGGCGAGAGTCTCGTCATCGGGATGGGCATGGGCGACAACGACATTCTGCCCACGAAGGTCCAGGAGCAGGCTCACGTGGAACGTCCGAGCAGGTCGCCGTAGACATCCTCGAGCCGCGCCGCCGACCATCGCCACTCGAAGCGACGGGCGTGGATGCGGGCCGCCCGCCCCATCGACGCGCGCAGGCCGGGGGTATGCAGGACGTGGCGCATGGCGCGACCCCAGTCCTCCGGTTCGCGGCTGTCGATGAGCTGCCCGGTCTCCTGGTGAGCCACCGCCTCGCGCAGCCCGCCGGCCGCGGCGGCGAGCACGGGAACGCCGGAGGCCGCCGCCTCGAGGGCGACCAACCCGAACGTCTCGGAGTGGGACGGCACGAGCAACAGTTCTGCGTCCCGGAGCAGCTGCGCCAGGCGGGGCCGGTCGACGGCCCCGGTGAAGGTCACGAAGTCGGAGAGACCCAGCCGACGGACCACCTCGTGAAGCTCCGCGGCATACTCCGCGAAGTCCTCCGAGACGTCGCCGGTGACGAGCAGGTGTGGGCGCTGCCACTGTTCGATGTGGCTCAGGGCGCGCAGGGCCAGGTCGGGGCCCTTGAGCGGTTGCAGGCGGGCGATGAACATGACGTAGCCGTTGTCACCCGTGGCTCCCGCACTCGCTGCACCGTTGCCTTCGGTGGGGTTGGCGTCGGGGGTTCGGGTGTCGGCGGGGTGGAAGAGGTCGAGGTCGACGCCGGGACGCACGATGACGACCCGGTCGGGGTCGGCGCCGCACCGGTCGACGACGGTGCGGGCCTCGGCCACGCTGATGGCGACGATGGTGTCCGAGAGCCTCGCCACGACCCGTTCGCCGTCGACGCGCCGCGGGCTCTCGGGTGGTTCTCCGTCGGAGAGCGGGCGGTTCGGTGGCGCGGCCACCGAGTGGAAGCTCTGCACGTGCGGGACTCCCATCTCGCGTGCCCAGGCCAGGGCGGCGACGCCGGACATCCAGTGATGGGAGTGGACGATGTCCGGCCGCGCCACAGCGCGCAGGCCAGCCGCGAATTCGTCGATGTGGTCGTCGATGACGCTCTTGGGCAAGGGCGTTGGCGGTCCGGCGGGCACCTGCCGCAGGGTGACGCCGGGTCGCAACTCGCGGATGTCCGGGGATTCGGTGTCGGCTCGCCGGGTGATCATCTCGACCTGGTGTCCGCGATCGGCGAGCGCGTCCGCGAGGGCGGACTCCACGACGTTCATGCCCCCGACATCACCGGAACCAGGGTCGGCGACGGGCGAGGTGTGCATCGAGACGAAGACGACGCGCAACGCTCCGGGCGGCTCCATGCCCCATGCTTACCACGAGCGTCAGCGGGCGTGGGCCTCACCTGGACGGCCGGTCAGGGCCAGCGCGAGCGCGAGGCCGATCATCATCACCCCGCCCGCGGCGCTCAGCTGGCGCATCCGGTTGGGCTGGCGGGCGAACCATTGCCGGGCGGTGCCGGCGGCGGTGGCGACGAGGCCGTCGCACGTGATGCCGATCAGGAAGAAGGTGACGCCGAGGACGGCCATCTGCAGCGGCACAGGTGCACCGGCCGGGTCGACGAAGCTCGGCAACAAGGCGATGAAGAAGACGATGGTCTTGGGATTGGTCACGCCCACGACGAATCCGTCCCGCACCGCGTGGTGCGCCGGACGCCGGGGCGCATCGAGAATCGCGAGCGCGGACTCGGCGTCGCGACGATGCCGGATGGTCTGCACCCCGAGATAGACCAGGTATGCCGCACCCGCGAGTTTGAGGGTGGTGTAGAGCGCCCCGCTCCTCGCCACCAGGGGCCCCAGGCCGACGGCGATGGCGAGGATCTGGGTCAGGATGCCCAAGCCGTTGCCGAGGACGGACAGCAGCGCGGTGCGCCGGCCTTCAGCCAACGCCCGGCCGATGGTGAACAACAGGCTGGGCCCGGGGATCAGGCACAGGACCAGCCCCGCGATCAGGAAGCTGAACCACAAGTGGGCGGGCGGCATACGGATCACTTCTCCCTGGCGAGCGGCGCGGCACCGACATCCCAGAGATGGTGGACCAGATCGTGCAGCAGGTAGCGCCCCAGGGTCGTCACCGTGAAAACGGACCCATTGCTGCGGCGCCCGGTGCGCCCCCACGCATCGGCGGGGACGGCGGCATACGTCCGGCTCAACTGGGTTGCCGCGGTGGCGAGATCGGCCGCGACCTGGCCGGGATCCTGCTCCCAGTAGCGCTCCTCGAGTGCTGTCGCGTCCTGATCCCAGTTGGCGAATCCGGGGTCGATCTCGGTGAGCATCAGCCGGGTGCGCTCGTCGAAGATGCGGCAGACGTCCCGGACATGGCAGCTGTATTCGAGCGGACTCCACGTCGTCGGGGCAGGGCGGTCGCGGACGTCGGAACGCCGGAGCACCTCCTGCCAGGGCGCGGTCGCGGCGGCGATGCGGATCGCGAACTCGCCGGGCGCGATCAGGGCCCCGGCTAAGCCGCAGTCGGGGCAGGGCTGCTCGATGACCCACGTCCAGTCCTTCGCGTCGGGCGCGGGGGTGGGAGGCGTCTGGCTCGTCGGGTCGGGCATGGGGTCATGGTGACGTATGTCGGCCCGTTCGGCGTAGGGCATTTCACGCCGGAGCACGGCCACGATAGTTTCGGATGGTGCCCAACGCCCTGATGCTCGCTGCCGCGGTGGCACTGAACGTGACGCTCTTGGCCGTCGCGATCGTGCTGGCACTCAACGGACGACCGGGACGTCACGCGAAACCCCGCCCGCACCGCGACGCCTTTCGTGGCGCCGCAACGACACCGCCGCGCCGCAAACGCGCCGCCGTCATCGTCAACCCAACCAAGTTCACCACGCTGACGCCTGTGCGGTCGGCGCTCGGTTCCGTTGCGGCAGAACTCGATTGGGACCAGCCGCTGATCCTGGAGACCACCCGCGAAGATCCCGGCTATGGGCAGGCCCGCAGCGCCCTCGATGCGGGGGTCGACCTGATCTGCTCCCTCGGTGGCGACGGCACCGTGCGCGTTGTCGCGAGTGTGCTGGCCGGCACCTCGACGCCGATGGGTCTGCTGCCCGGCGGCACCGGGAACCTGCTCGCCCGCAATCTCGAGTTGCCGCTGACGGATATCGGCGAGGCGTTCCGCGTCGCCTGCGCCGGCCGGAACCGGGCGGTGGACGTCGCGTATGCCGCCCTCGCTCCTCCGCCTTCCCCAGCCCCTCATCCCGGCGAGCAGGAAGCCGGCGGCCAGGGAGCGGGCGACTCGACGGAGGCGGCGGACGCGGCGGCGGAGCACGCGTTCCTGGTGATGGCGGGCGTCGGCTTGGACGCCACGATCATGTCCGAGACCAGCGAGGAGTCCAAGGCCAAACTGGGCTGGACGGCATACGCGGCAACGGGTTTGAAGAACTTCCTCGGCACCCGCATTCGCGCCGACGTGTCCGTCGATGGTGGTCCGGCCCGGAGTGTCACGGCGTCGACGGTGCTCATCGGCAACTGCGGACGGATCACGGGCGGCATCAACCTGATGCCCGACGCGCGCATCGATGACGGTGTCCTCGACGTTGTCGTCCTGTCCCCCAAGGGTTTTCCGGGATGGGTCGATGTGACCGCGCGGGTGCTGACCCAGCACCGGTCGAATCGCACGGAGCGCCTGCAACGGCATACGGCCACCGAGGTCGTCATCGCCACCGACAAGGCACAGGCAGTGCAATTGGACGGAGACGTGATCGGCGAGACGACACGGCTCTCGGCTCGCATCGTGCCCAAGGCCCTCCTGGTGCGCGTGGCAGCCTTGGGCGAACCCGGCCCGGCCGGGTGAGGGCTGGTCCCGGATCCACCCCGCCCGGTTCGAACTCGAGATCCAGTCGTCAGGTGCCGTCGCGCCACTTGCGTTCGAAGGGCAGGCGCCAGCTGAACGGGGCGATCAGCTGGTGGATCTGGTTCGGACCCCAGGACCCTTGGTCGTACGGCCGCACGATCGGCGGGTTCTCGATGAGCGGGGTGCTGACCTCCCATAGGCGCTCGACCCCGGTCGCGGAGGTGAACAGGGTGCTGTCACCGCGGGCAGCGTCGTAGATGAGGCGTTCGTAGGCCTCGAGGACCGCCCCGGCCCAGCTGGTCTCCTCCATCGAGAACTGCATGGACAGCTTGTCGAGGCGATAACCGGGACCCGGGTGTTTGCCGTAGAAGGACAGCGACATCTTCGGCTGGTCGGACAGGTCGAAGGTCAGGTGATCGGGGCCGTGGTCACCGACGCCGGAGCCCGCCGGGAACATCGAGCGCGGCGGCTCCTTGAACGCGATGGAGATGATGCGCGCCCCCTGGGCCATGCGCTTGCCGGTGCGCAGATAAAAGGGGACGCCCGCCCAGCGCCAGTTGTCGACATAGCACTTCAAGGCGACGAAGGTCTCGGTCTCGGATTCGGGCTTGACACCGGGCTCGTCCTTGTAGCCGACATACTGCCCGCGCACGACATTGGACGGTTCGATCGGCAGCATGGATCGGAAAACCTTCGTCTTCTCCCGGTTGATCGCCGCTGGCTCCAACGCGGTGGGTGGCTCCATCGCCGTGAAGGCGAGCACCTGGAACAGGTGGGTGACGACCATGTCGCGATAGGCGCCGGTCGACTCGTAGAAGTCGCCCCGCTGGGTCAGGCCGAGCGTCTCGGGCACATCGATCTGGATGTGGTCGATGTGGTTGCGGTGCCAGATCGGCTCGAAGAGCCCGTTGGCGAAGCGGAAGGCCAGGATGTTCTGCGCCGCTTCCTTGCCGAGGAAGTGGTCGATCCGGAAGATCTGGGACTCGTCGAACACCTCGTGCAGTTGAGCGTTGAGCTTGACCGAGGACGCGTGGTCGATGCCGAACGGCTTCTCCATGATGATGCGCGAGCGCTCGACGAGCCCGGCCGCGGCGATCGTCGACACCGCCGCGAGCGCGGCCTTGGGCGGGACGGAGAGATAGTGCAGCCGCAGCTCGTTGTCACCGGGCAGGAGTTCCTCCGAGCGCAGCACCGCGGCACGCAGGGCCTCCGGGCCTGCGGAGAGCGGCACATAGTCCAAGCGTTGGGCGAAGGCATTCCAGTCCTCGTCGTTGAGGCTGCGGGTGCTGTGCTCCTTGATGGCAGTCAAGGCCAGGTCGCGGAACTCCTCCAAGCTGATGTCGTCGAGCGAGGTGCCGACGACGCGCATGTCGTCGAGCAGCCGGCTCTGGAAGAGATGAAGCATCCCGGGGATGAGCTTGCGCTTGGACAGATCGCCGGTGGCACCGAACAGAATGACGGTAAGCGGAGCAGCCATGCGCTCATCTTGGCGCCTGCGGGGCCGAGGGCGCCACCGATAGCCCGCCCGATCTCGGTGCACGCCGCCGATGAAGGGGAAGGTCAACCTGGGCGCAGGCCGGCCCACGTCCCGACAGCGCACTGCCCGACGTCATTGCATCCTGCGGCGATCGCCGTGCCATCCGACCGGATGCCGACGGTGTGCCGAGACCCCGCCGCAATCGCGACGATGTCCGTCCACGCGGCCACGTCGCATGGGCCGCAGGTATCGTCGCCGGCAGCCCGGACGCGGCCGTCGGACGTGAGTCCCAGGACCGCGACCGCGGCTGCGCCTACCCCGGCTGCACCGCGACCCGATTCGTGGAGATCCACCACCTCCAGCGTGGGGAGGACGGCGGAGGCACGGACTACGACAACCTGATCTGCCTGTGCCCGCACCACCACGATGCCCACCACGCCGGAGTCTTCACCATCGCGGCGAGCCACAACGCGGTCATACCGTTCACGTTCGCTGCCCGCGGGCGGTGGGCCATCCGCGCGACGCCGCCCGAAGCCGACGACCCTGGTCGCGGCCGACCGACCGACGCGGGTTCCTACACTCCACCACTCGGCGAACGCGCCGACTACGGCTGGATCACCTTCCGCCGCAACGACACTGCATAGTTGATCCAGCTCGCCCGGAATCCGCATTGACGCGTCTCGCCGCACCCCTCCGAAGGAGGCGAGGGACTGCACGCGTTCACGACGGCGTTGTTCACCGTTGCGTTGCCCATCGTGGCATTGTTCACCGTGGCGTTGGCCCGAGCCTGAGCAGGGCCAGCGTTTCTCCCTCGTCGAACTCGCCTGTCGGCTCGAAACCGAGCGCCCGATAGAACGGCGCCGGGCTGCCCTTGCCCTCCACCCAACTGGTCTCGATCTCGGTATGCCCGTTGGTCCGCATTCCGTCGATCCACTGACTCAGCGCCCGGCGCCCGATCCCACGCCCCTGGTGACGCCGGTCGATCAGGAACCGCCAAAGGTAAGGCGTGGCCTCGGAATACATGACGAAGCCGACCGGCTCCCCGTCGGCCTCGATTCCGCGCAGTTGCGGGATGAGCGGGAGGCCGTGACGGTCGCCGTGGAAGAAGGCGTCGGCATACGAATCCTGCACGCTCGCCACGAAGCGCTCCTGCGAGCGATGCACGCGCAGCCGCGAATAGGCCCAGCGGTTGTCGTCGGTGATCGGGACCAGCCGGACATCCGCGGGCGGTCCGGTCGGGCGGTCGCGCCAGGTCCGCCGTTCGTCGGCCGTCATCGAGTAGTAGAGGTTGTCGTCCCAGACCCCTCGCCACCAGAACGACTGGCGCGTCAAGGATTCGAAGGTGAGACCGAGCCGCTCCAACAGCCGGGCCGAGGCCAGGTTCTGCGTCGACAGCTCCGCTGTGATCCGGTGCACGCCGTGCCGCTCGATGACGTGATCGATGAGGGCGGTCGTGGCCTCGTGAGCGATGCCCTGGCCTTGGGCGGCGGGGATCAGACTGAACCCGATGTCGGCGACTCCCCCGTGCTCGTCGATCCCGACATAGGCGTCCCCGACGAGTTGGCCGTCTCGGACGATGGCGATCTGATGACCGCGCCCGGCCACGAGATCGGTTAGCCCCTCATGCTTGGCCACGAGCGCGCGCGCCTTCTCCTCGGAATAGGGGAGATCCCAGTCCTGGAGCGCCGCCACCTGAGGGTCGTTCCGGTATGCCGTCAGCGGCGCGATGTCCTCGTCGGCGACGAAGCGCAGGACGAGGCGATCGGTGCGCATCGGAAAGGCTGGCTCGCTCACCCCCAAAGGGTGACGACGCCGGGAGTTCCGCGCAAGCGCTTTTCTGAGTCGCGACGGATCACGCAACAAGGCCCCGGGCCGCCCGAGGTGGTCGCGGCGGGTGAGGTCCACATATGCCTGATCTCGGGCCCCGACCTCGGCCTGATCCGCTGCCCGATCGCGAGGCGATGTCACACTCGGCGTAGTTGCTCTGTCACAGTTCATGAACAGTCGCGAAGACAAGAACACTCACGTCGTCATCGTCGGGGCAGGCTACGCGGGTGTGTTGGCGGCCAATCGAGCCGCCGCCAAAGGCCACCAGGTCACGCTCGTCAACGACCGCGACAGCTTCGTGGACCGGATCCGGCTGCACGAGGTCATCGCCGGTATCAGGACCTCGGAGGCCGCCCAGATCCCGCTGGAAAAGGCGGTCCGCCCGCGCGTGCGCCTCGTCATCGCCCCGGCAGCCCGAATCCGCTCGCGCACCGTCGAACTGGCCACCGGCGAGACGGTCAGAGGCGACCACATCGTCGTCGCCACCGGCAGCGGCGCCGGGCCAGACGGGTTGGAGTGGGCGGAGAAGAACCACGCCGCCGTCGCCGGTCTTCCCCCGGGCGCAAGCGTCGCGGTGGCGGGCGCCGGGCTGACCGGTGGCGAGGTGGCGAGTGAGATCGCGTATGCGCGCCCCGACCTGCGCCGCACTCTCGCCGACCCCATCCCGGTCGGCACCAGCTTCTCCGATTCAGGGAGGCGGCACCTCCCCCCAGCACTGGAGCGGCTCGGTGTCCGGATCGCGTCGCAGACTTCCGACGACACCGACCTCGTCGTGGACTGCACGGGATTCGCCACCCCACCCCTGGCAGGGGCCAGGTGATAATGCGCGCCGGTCCGGCGGGACGAAACTAGGCTGGGGTGATGACCGAGCGGACCGCCTTCGTCCTCGGCGGCGGCGGCGTGCTCGGGGCGTCCCAGGTCGGCATGATGCGCGCCCTCGCGGAGGCCGGCATCACACCCGACCTGGTGGTCGGCACCAGCATCGGCGCCCTCAACGGCGCCTTCATCGCCTCCGACCCGACCGTCTGGGGCGCCGAACGGCTGGCGTCGGTGTGGGAGGAGGTGGTGCGCGAGGGGGTCCTCTGGGAACGCCCGGTGCGCAAGGCGGCCAAGATCGCGCGCCATGTCACCCACCTGCTCACCCACGCCCCGCTCGCGACGCTCATCGATCGCTACCTGCCGGTGCACGAGTTCGAGGACCTGGCCGTTCCGTTCCAGTGCGTGGCCGCACGGATCGAGGACAGCAGCGCGGCGTGGTTCGACGCAGGGCCGATCGCGCCGGCAGTGCTCGCGTCGTGCTCGGTGCCGGGCCTCTTCCCGCCTGTGCGCATCGACGGGGCCCACTACCTCGACGGCGGTCTCGTCCACTCCATCCCGGTCGGACGGGCGTTGGAACTCGGCGCCACCCGCGTCTATGTGCTCCAAGTCGGCCGCGTCGAACAGCCCCTCGCGGTGCCCCGTGCGCCGTGGGACGTCGCGACCGTGGCCTTCGAGATCTCGCGCCGGCATCGCTACGTCGAGGAACTCACGCGCATCCCCGAATCCGTTGCCGTGCGTGTGCTTCCGAGCGGGACCTCCTCGGCACCGACGGTGTCGCTGAGCCAGGCGCGCGGGCGCCGGGTCGCCGAACGGATCGAGCAGGCGTATGCCGCCAGCACCGCCTATCTGGCCGGCGATCCGGTCGAGCCAGACTGAAAGGGGTTGAGGGACATGGGGATGCGGTCGATCCAGCCGCCGCCGGTGCTGGTGCGCCGCGCCTTGCGTGTCGTGTGGCCGCTCCTGGCTCTCACGATCACGATCCTGGGGCTGCCCGTTCTCGTGGCCGGTGCGCTGGCGTCGGTCGTGGATCGCCGCGCGCGGCTCTTCCGCGCGACCGGCCTGCTCATCCTGGTCGTCTGGCTCGACGTGCAACTGCTGATCGGCTGCTGGCGGCTGCGGCTGGCCGACCCGCGCGGCGCGTCGCCCTCCTGGCATGCCGACCACGAGCAGTTGCTCTCCGACGTCCTGGACAAGGCGATGGCGTTGGGGCGCAAGTGGGTCGGATTCGAGGTGCGGCTCGACGACGTCATGGACCTCGGCGACCCGGGCAAGCCGCTGATCGCCTTTGCCCGCCATGCCGGACCGGCCGACTCCCTCGCGGTCGCCTGGCTGCTCTCGCGCACCGGCGGCCGGCTGCCCCGCATCGTCCTGGCCGACGCCTTGCGCTGGGACCCCGGCATCGACCTCATCCTCACCCGGCTGGGCTCCTCCTTCGTCCCCTCCGCGTCCGGAGCGGGTGACGACCGACTGGCCGGGGTGCGCCGCCTCGCCGATTCGCTCGCGCGCAACGATGCCCTGCTGCTCTTTCCCGAGGGGGAGAACTGGACGCCGTCGCGCCGCGGCCGCCTGATCACCCGACTGCGGGAAGCAGGTCAGCACGCCCGGGCCCGACAGGCCGAGCGTTTGCGGAATGTGTTGCCGCCCAGGACCAAAGGCGCCATCGCGACCTTGTCGGCGCGACCCGACGCTGACGTCATGATCGTCGCGCATGCCGGCATGGGCCGGCTGACCGGGGCACGGGAGATCTATGCCGCGATCCCGTTCGAGCGGCCCTTCCTCGTGCACACCTGGACCTACCCCGCCGAGACGGTCCCTCGCGAACCCGCCGCGATCGAGTCCTGGCTGTCTGCGCGCTGGGCCGAGATCGACGCCTGGGTCGAGCGGCAGGGCGAATGAGGGCCCCCTCGCAAAGTCCGACGTTTGGCGGGTCCTGACTCGTCAAACGTCGGACTTAGCGACCGAAGAGCTGGGTGCCCCAGTCCTCGTCCGGGCCGAGGCCGGGCGGGCAGGCGAAGAGGGCGGAGCCGGTGTGCTCGATGTATTCGTTGAGCACGTCCTTGGCGGCGAGGGCACGCTGCATCGGGACGAACTGCTTGTGGGCGTCCCGCATGAACGCGATGAAGAAGAGGCCGGCGTTCAAGTGGCCTTGACCGTCGGAGCCGTCCGTGAAGTTGTAGCCCCTCCGAAGGATCCGCACTCCGCCGAGGTTGCTGGAGTGGGCCAGCCGCACGTGCGCGACCATCGGGATGGCGGGCTCGCCATCCATGCGCTTGGCCGCGAAGTCGATCGTCTCGAACTCGTCCGTGCCACCCAGCGGCTCGCCCTTGAGCTTGCCGCGGCCGAAAATGTCTTGCTGTTCTTGGAGATTGGTCCGATCCCAGACCTCGATGTGCATCCGGATGCGCCGCGCGACGAGATAGGACCCGCCGGCCATCCACGCCGCCTCGCCGGACACATCGGACGGCGCGACCCACACGTGCTCATCGAGCGCCGCGGTGTCCTCGGCCATGATGTTGGCGGTGCCGTCCTTGAACCCGAACAGATTCCGCGGCGTCGCCTGGCTCGATGACGTCGAACTCGTTCTGCCGAAACCCAATTGGCTCCATCGCACCGACACGACGCCGAAGCCGAGGCGGATCAGGTTGCGCACGGCGTGCACGGCGACCTGCGGGTCGTCGGCGCAGGCCTGGATGCAGATGTCGCCGCCCGAGGTCGCAGGATCGAGGTCGTCGCCCATGAAACCCGGCAACTCTTCCAGGGCGTCCGGCCGCCGTGCCTCGAGGCCGAAACGCTCGAAAAGGGTTGGCCCATAACCGATCGTGATCGTCAGGTTCGAGGGCGGCAGGTCGAGCGCCTCACCCGTGTCGGTGGGCACGCCATACGGCCCCAACCCCACGGCACCGCCCGGCGCTGCCTCGGCGCCGTAGGTCATCCGTTCGGCCGCACGCGTCCATGCGGTGAGCATCTCGCGCAACTCGTCCGCGGACTCGGTCGTCACGTCGAGGGCGACGAAGTGCATGCGGTCCTGAGCCGGCGTGGTGATGCCCGCCTGGTGGGCGCCGCGGAAGGCAATGGGGTCGCCCCCGCGAGGAGGTGCGGTATGCGGCGTGCTCGCCTGCCCCGGCGACGTCGCCGCGTCGGCGCGGTTGGCGGCATACAGCGCCCCGGCCGCGGCGACCCCGGCTGCCGCGCCGAGCGCCGAACCCACGGCGGCGCGCCGGCTCGCCCCGGCGCCATCGGCGCCAGGGGCGGGAGCAGGCGTGTCGGTCATGCCTTCGCGACGACGCCCGCGACCTGAGCGACGTTCTCGGAGAACGCATCCAGGGCCTGCGTCAGCTTCTTGACGTCGTCCTCGGTCAGGTCGGTGTAGAGCACGAAACCGTCGCCCTGGCGATAGGTCTCGAGCAGGTCGCCGAGGGTCTTGCCGGTCGCGTCGATCTTGCCGACGAGCGCCGCGTCCTTCTTGGTCAGATAGGGCCGCAGCTCGGCGATGGCCTGCTTGCTGCCTTCGAAATTGGCCTCGAAGTCCCACAGGTCGGTGTGGCTGTAGCGCTCTTCCTCGCCGGTGATCTTGCCGGTCGCGATCTCGTCGAGCAGCGCCTTGGACCCGTTGGCGAGCTGAAGCGGGTTGAGTTCGACGGACTTGGCCTTGGTGACGAGTTCGGTGACATCGGCGAGCAGCTGGTCGGCGATGGCGGAGGTGTCCTTCTGCAGTCCGTCGACCCACAGGTCCTTCTCCAGCCGGTGGTAGCCGGTGAACGCCATGCCCTCCTCGACGACATCCTCGCGGCCGTCGATCTTGGGGTCGAGATCGCCGAAGGACTCGGCGACGGGCTCGATGCGCTCCCAGTAGGAGCGCGCGACCGGATAGAGCGCCTTGGCCTCCTCGACCTTGCCCGCCTTGACGAGCTCGACGAATTCCGTTGTGCGCGTGAGAAATGCACCTCCCTGGCTGTTCACCCAGCGGGAGTAGCCTGCGACGGCGGCCTGCAGGTCTTGGTCGTCGGTCTTGGCCGCCGGGGCGTCACCGGTCACGGTGAAAGCGCTGCGTATCCCGTTGCCCACCATCCCCGGCTTGCACGCCGTCTCGTAGGAGCCCGGCTCGCTCACCTCGACGATGAAGTCGCGCGACAGGCCGGGAGTGATGTTCTCGACCTCGCCGACGATCCGGTCGCCCTCGGCATACACATAGAACTCGTTGATCTTGGTGCCCTTGTTCGTGACGGTGAAGGTCACCTTGCCGGCGGGGGCGGTATTCGCCGAGACGGTGCATTCGGTGTCGGTCGCGGTCACCGTGATGGGGCCACCGGCACCGGCGGAACCCGACCCGGCGTCGCTGGAGGCACCCCCGCCACAGGCGGTCAGGGTGAGGCTGGCAGCCCCCGCGAGAAGGAGGGCGGAGCGCAGGGTCGAGCGGGACTGCATACGGAGATCTCCTTGTGGGATAACAGAATCGGGTCAGGCGGCCGATGGCACGGGGCGTGCCGCGGGGGCGGCCACAGGCCGCAGGAACAGCGGGAGGACGACGGCGATATAGGCGGTCCACGCGATCGCCTGCAGCCACGTCGTCGCTGGGGTGAAGTTGAAGATGCCCTTGAGCAGCGTGGCGACCCAGCCGCCGGGTTCGATGATCGAGCTGACGTCGAAGGCGTGGGAGTTCAGGCCCGGCAGGAAGGCCGCCTCCTGCAGGTCGTGGATGCCATAGGCGAGGATCCCGGCGGCGACGACGATGAGGAAGATCCCGGTGTAGCGGAAGAACTTGCCGATGTCGAAGCGGATCGCGCCGCGATACATCAGCAGTCCGATGACCACTGCGCCGAGGATGCCGAGGACCCACCCGATGAGTGGCTGGCTGGTGCCGGCGCCCGCTGCCTGAGCGGTGGCGTAGAAGAAGATCGCGGTCTCGAGGCCTTCGCGCCCCACGCCGAGGAAGCCGACCAGTGCCACCCACACGCCACCCGCGGACAGGGCGCGGTCCATCGAGCCCTTCAGCTCCCCCGAGATGGTGCGGGCCGCACGACGCATCCAGAAGATCATCGCGGTCACGAAGGCGACGGCGAGGATGGAGGCACCCCCGCCGATGAGTTCCTGGGTCTTGAACGACAGCTGACGGGTGCCGTAGGTCAAGAACCCCGCGAGGGCAACGGAGAGGACGACAGCCGTCGCCACTCCAGCCCAGACCCATTTCAGTGCCCAGCGCCGATCGGTCTTGACGAGGAACGCGATGAGGATGACGACCACCAGGGACGCTTCGAGGCCTTCACGCAGCCCGACCAGGGCGTTGCTGACGAGCATGAACGGTCCTTCATCCGGCGATCCGACGGACTTAAGGTAAGCCTTACCTAACCCAGCGTGTCAAATGCGTCCCGGAGATTGCGCGTGTCTTGGGGGCCTGACATCTCGACGGGGTCGACTCGACATCTCGACGGGAGCCCCGGGGGCGGGTTACTGGACGAGGTCGCGGATGGCGTCCAGCCAGCGGGCGGCGGCGCGGAAGTCGTCGTCGCTGTTGAACGGGGCGACCTGGGCGCGGCCGTTGTCGGCGCGGGCATACGACCCGAGGAAGACGACCTCGGCGCAGACCCGCTTCAGGCCGGTCAGCGCCTCGCCGACCCGCTCGTCGAGGACGTGGCCCTCGATGTCGACGGAGAAGCAGTAGTCCCCCATCGAGTGCTTGGTCGGCCGCGACTCCAGCCGCGTCATGTTGATCCCGCGGGTGGCGAACTGGTCGAGCAGCCGCAGCAGGCCGCCGGCCATGTCCTTGCGCTGGTAGAGCACGACAGTGGTCTTGTCGGCGCCGGTGGGGGCGGGTATGCGGTTGGGTCGCGCCACGAGGACGAAGCGGGTCACCGCGCGCTTGATGTCGCCGATGTCGTCGGCGAGGACCTGCAGCCCCGCCTGCGCCGCCGCGACCGGTGCACAGATCGCCGCGTCGTGGCGGCCCTCGCCGCCGGGAGCGAGATCGGTGGCGGCCGAGGCGGTCGAGAGGGTGGGGACGTAGGTGACCTCGGGCAGGTTCGCGCCCACCCAGCCCCGCACCTGCGCCCAGGCATGCGAGTGGGTGCCGATCGTCGCGACCTTCTCGAGCGTCATACCCTCCCGCGCGGCGAGGACGAAGCGGATCTTGACCAGCCGTTCGGCAATGACGATCAGTGGGCTGCCGGTCGCGAGCGCGTCGAGCGTCGCGCTCACCCCGCCCTCGACGGAGTTCTCGATCGGCACCATGGCGGCGTCGACATCGCCGCCGCGCACCGCGGCGAGGGTGGCATCGACCGACGCGAAGGGGACCCGTTCGGCGTCGCGGGCCGGCGGCCAGTCGAGGAGCGCCATCTCCGTGAAGGTCCCCGAGGGACCGAAGTAGCCATATCGGGTCACAACGGCAGGGTATGACGCCCGTAGAATTGGCCGCGATGACGTTCAGCATTGCGACAGCGGCGATCGTGTTCGCGTTGATCTTCCCCGTCGAACTCCCCGACAAGACCTTCATCGCCACGCTCGTGCTGGCGACGCGCTACCGGCCGCTGTTGGTGTGGATCGGTGTCGCCTCCGCCTTCGCGGTGCAGACCGTCGTCGCCGTGACGCTCGGCGGCCTGCTCGCCAAGCTGCCCCACCAGCCGGTGCAGATTCTCGCGGCGTGCATGTTCGCCCTCGGGGCCGTCATCCTCTTCCGGGGCGCGAGCGCCGCCGACGAGGAGGAGCACGAGGTCGAGGAGGAGTTCGCCGCCAAGGTCGCCGTCCCCGAGACCGGCTTCCGCGCCGTCGTGGCGTCTTTCCTCATCCTCTTCCTCGCCGAGTGGGGCGATTTGTCGCAGCTGCTGACGGCCTCGCTCGCCGCGAAGTACCAGGACCCGGTCTCGGTCGGCGTCGGCGCCTTCCTCGCGCTGGCCACCATTTCCGCGCTCGGCGCCGCCCTCGGCCGGCAGCTGCTCAAGCGGATGAAGCTGGCCAGCATCCGCCGCGTCGGCGCTTCGGTCTGCCTGCTGCTGTCGGCGCTCACCGTCGTCGAGCTGGTCCGCGGCTGAGCCTCGGTGCCATCCGTCACCCTGGCCAGTGCGAGCGGGGGCCGGGGCCGAGCGGGGCCGGGTTCGCCGACCCCGCTCCGGTCAAACCTGGCCCCGCTCGCGGGTGGCGGCCTCGATGGTGGCGGGTTCGCGGGTGGCGGCCTCGTCGAGGGCCCGCGCGAGGGACCAGTGCAGCAGCCACAGGGCGAGCAGGCCGCCGATGAGGTCGGCGTTCTGGAGCAACCGGCCCACGAAGTCGGGTGACCAGCCGTTGCCGAGCCAGGAGATCCCCCACCACGGGAGCCGGCAGGTGAACCAGACGAGGAGCACTCCCGCGGCCACCAGCCGGCGCCGGTCCCGCCAGGGCGCCGCGCCCAGAACGGCCAGGATGACCACGACCATCCAGTGGAAGTGGTGGATCCACGCCACGGGTGAGAGCAGACACGCCATCAGCCCGACCGCCGCCACCTCGGTGATCGAGTCGCCGGCCCGGTGTGCCCGCTGGGCGATCCCGAAGCCGTAGGCGCCGACGGCCAGCACGCACACCAGCCAGATCCCCGTCCCGAGCGCTCCGTCGGGGCCGATGCGCATCAGGACGCCTCGCAGGGACTGGTTCGAGGTGCCCATATTGGGGCCGAGCCGGGCGGGGTCCTGCAACGCCCCGCCCCAGAACGCCCACGACGCCTCCGGCAGGATCAAGAACGCGGTCAGCCACGCCAGAGCAGCGGCCCCGACGGCCGTGAACGCCTCCCGCCACCGCCGGCTGAGCACGTAGTGGATGACGAACACCCCCGGCGTCAGCTTGATCGCCATCGCGAAGCCCACCAGCGCCCCGGGCGGGAGCGCGCGCAGCAGCCGCGGCCGCGGCCGGCGCAGGTCCATCAAGCACGCCAGCACCATGAAAGCGTTGACCTGCCCGAACCGGATCCCGTCCCCCACCGGGTGCAGCCAGAACATCGGCGCCGCGAGCAGCCCCAACACGATCGGTCGGGCGAGACCCGGCCGGCCGTCGCTCGGGCGGGCGTGGATGAGGCGATAGCCGGCATACCAGACGATCGCCGTGGTCGCCGCGATCTGCGCGGCCGTCCACAGCCACCCGACCACCCCGAACGGGAGCAGCGCCAGCGGCATCGCGAGGAGCGCCGCGAACGGCGGATAGGTGAACGGCAGCAGCTGCGGCGCCTCGGTCATCGCCTCATAGATCGGCCGGCCGAGCAGGATCGACTCCCCCGCCTGCCGGTAGACCTCGACGTCGACCTGCCACTGGTCCTTGGGCCAGAAGATCAGGTAGCGCACCACGGGGATGGCCGCCCCCGCCAGGACGATGCCGGCCATCGCCACCCACTGCCACGCGGGCACGCGGCGGGTGGGGGCGGCGGGATTCGGCACCCGGCAATTGTCGCCCGTAGCCTTGGGCGGTGCTCACCCGCCCGTCGCGCGCGCTCCTGCTCGCTCTCCTGCCGGGTATGGCAGTGCTGCGGAGCATGACAGTGCCGCGTGGTATGGCGGTGCTGCGGGGTATGGCGGTGCTGCGCGGTATGGCACTGCCGCGCGGTATGGCACTGCCGCGCGGTATGGCACTGCCGCGCGGTATGGCACTGCCGCGCGGTATGGCACTGCCGCGCGGTATGGCACTGCCGCGCGGTATGGCACTGCCGCGCGGTATGGCACTGCCGCGCGGTATGGCACTGCCGCGCGGTATGGCACTGCCGCGCGGTATGGCACTGCCGCGCGGTATGGCAGTGCTGCGCGGTATGGCAGTGCTGCGCGGTATGGCGGTGCTGCTCGCCCTGTCGCTCGGGCCGGCCGGGCAGGCTGCGGCGGCGGTGGCCGCTCCCGCCGCGCCGGGTCGGGTGATCCTGATCGGCACCGGCGGGTTCACGTGGTCGGATGTCTCCCCGGACGCGACGCCCTATCTGTGGCACCTGCTCGGCGGCGGGTCGTCGAGCACCAACAGCGTCCGGTCGGTCAACCCCAACACCTGCCCGGTCGACGGCTGGCTCTCCCTGTCCGCCGGGCAGCGGGCCGCGGCGCCGACGGCCGACGGCGCCGCCACGCGGAACCTCAAAGAGCCATGCCCGCCCCTCCCGGCGGTGACGGTCACCGGCTCGCACGCCACCGTCGAGGGCTGGGCGGAGCTGGAGAAGGCGGCCGCCTCGTTGCGGTTCGAGGCCGACCCCGGCCTCCTCGGCGACCAACTGGCAGGCGCCGGCATACCAGCGGTCGCGATCGGTCCGGGCGCGGCGCTCGGGCTGGCGCAGAGCTCGGGCGAGGTCGCGGCATACCGGCCGGTGGACTGGGCCACGGCAACACTCGACTCGGTGCACGCCGCCCTCGGCGATGCGAAGGTCGCGCTCATCGACGCGGGCGCCGTGCGCGACCCCGGCGACCTCGCCGCGGGCGAGGCGAGCCCAGGCACCTCGGTGGCCGACCAGGTGCGCGCCGTCGACGACCGCATCGCCACCGTTGCCACCGGCCTGGACGACCAGGACACGCTCATCGTCGCCGGGCTCTCCGACGCCGGCATGGGCTCGCGGCTCCGGCCGGTGGTGGTGACCGGGCCGGCATACGGTCCGGGGCAGCTCTCCTCGCCCTCCACCCGCATCCCCGACCTGATGCAAAGCACCGACCTGACCGTCACCCTGCTGCGGCTCGCGGGCATCGACACCACCGATCTCGGGCTCGGCGGGGCGCTGCTCGACACCGAGCACAGGCCGAACGACGCGGCAGCGGTGGAGCGACGCCACCTCGCGCTGACCGATGTCGACAACGCCTCGCACGAGATCCACCCGCTGGTGCCGATCTTCTTCTACGGGCTGATCCTCACCCAGCTGGCGATCTACCTCTTCACGTGGCGCGTCTGGCGGCGGGAGGGCGCAACCCTCGCCCAGCGCACCCGCGCGATCCGGCTCGTGCACATCGTCGGGGTGCTCGCGGCAAGCGTGCCCGCGGCCACCTTCCTCGCAAATCTCCTGCCCTGGTGGCGCGTTTCGCATCCCCTGCCGGCAATCGTCGGCGCGGTCGCGCTGTTCGTCGCGCTCATTGCCGGGCTCGCGTTCCTGCCGCCCTGGGGGCGGCATCTGATGGGGCCGGTGGCCGTGGTCGGGGGGATCACGATGGCGGTCCTGGCGATCGACGTCATGACCGGGTCGCGGCTGCAGCAGTCCTCCCTCATGGGTCTGCAGCCCGTCGTCGGCGGCCGGTTCTACGGGATGGGCAATGTCACCTTCTCGATCTTCGCGACGGCCTCGCTGATGCTGGCGATCGCCGCGGCGCACCAGGCCCTGCGACGCTGGGGGCGGTGGGCGGCGGCGGCCGTCGTCGCGGCGATCGGGCTGCTCACCGTGGTGATCGACGGCAACCCGGCGTGGGGGGCCGACGGCGGCGGGCCGCCCGCCTACCTGCCCGGCCTCGCCCATTTCCTCCTCGCGTTGCTCGGGGTGGGTATGACGTGGCGCCGCGGCGCGATCATCGCCCTCGTCACCGCCGGGCTCTTCCTCCTCGTCGGCTTCCTCGACTCGCTGCGGCCGGCGGAGAGCCAGAGCCACCTCGGCCGCTTCTTCGACAAGCTCGGCACCGGCGGCGCGCTCGACATCGTCATCCGCAAGGCGGAGCAGAACTGGGGCATCCTCATCAGCAGCCCGCTGACGGTGCTCGTGCCCTTCGGACTGGTCTTCGTCATCTATGTCCTGCTCCGTCCCACGTCGTGGGGATCGCGTTCGCTCGCAGGCGCTTTCGAGCGGGTGCCGACGCTGCGAGCCGGCCTGGTCGCGTGGCTGATCGTGATGATGATCGGGTTCTTCATCAACGACTCCGGCGTCGCCATCCCGGCCGTCGGTGCCACCGTCGCCATCCCCCTCGTCGTCGCCATCGCCTCCCGGACCCTGCTCGAGGAGGCGGACGCGTGACTCCGCCGGCCGACCGGCCGTTCACCGAGGTGGCGCGCAGCCGCGAGGTGCTCGACTTCCTGCCCTGGGCGCTGGCCATCGCCGTCGGCTGCCTCGTCGCCGCGTCCGTCCTGCTGATCCCGATCCTCACCCACGCGCGCCGCGCCGGCCGGGACAACCAGTCGACGATCACTGCTCGCAATCTGTTGCCGCTCGGCGCGGATCCGACTGCGCGCGTGGACGATCGGGTCCGTGACGCCGTCGTGCAATTCGATCTGCCCCGCGACCTGAGACCGGAGCAGATGGCGGCGCTGCTGCACGACGGCGACCCCGAGCTGGCGATTGCCGCCGCGCTCCTCGACCTGCAGGCTGCCGGGGTGATCGACCTCGACGAGGACGACCGTGCCACGGTCCGTCGCGACGCCGACACGAGTGGCCTTTCGGACTTCCAACAGCGATTGCTGCGGATCATCGGGGGCCGCAACACGCGTTTCGAGTGGCGCGACTGTGCGCTGGGGGCGCTGTCGCAGGATGTCGCCTCCCGGCGCTGGCACACCGGCCGGCCGGATGACGTCAGCCACACCCCGCGGTTGTATGCCTCATTCGCCGGGTCCATTGCGGCCATCATGATCCTGTTCTCCACGAACCTGCTCCTCGGCGGCTACTGGACCTACGCCATTGCGCTGTATGCCGCCGCTCTGCTCATCCTCCTCGCCTGGGCGTTCCGCTACTTCGCGCGCAAACGACCGAACCGGACGGCGACGGGCCGCGGCCTGGCCGAACAGCTGGCGGGCTTCGCCCGGGCCGTGGCGGCCACGGGTGAGGAACGGCATACGGACAATTGGGACGCCGTCCGCGTCGCCCTCGTGGTCGGCGATCGCTCGCTGCGCCGGCTCGTGCGCAATATCCCCACCGAGCCGCCGACCCCTCCGCGCCAGGCTGGCCGAACCCGCCGTCAGGCCGGGAAAAAACGGACCAAACCCTCCTCGGCAAGCGTGGCAATCGCTTGTCGCACAAGGGAATCGGCGTCGGGGTGCGGGCCGTGCTCGGCGACGATCTGGTCGCGGATCTCCTCCACCGTGCGCGGATCGGCGCAGCCGCGCCAGATGCTCGCGCCGAGGGCCATGAGCCGCACGGGGCGCGGACCGTTGAGGGCGAACACGTCACCGTCCTCGTCGGCCAGGGCGTCGCGCCACGGGGCGCGGACGACGCGGCCGCCGGGCGGCAACTCTCCCTCCTCCGCCGGCGAGGCCACCCACGGCCCGGTGCGCTGGTCCTGTGGCGGGGTCACCACCTGCCACGTGCGCGACCGCTGCTCTCCCCGGCTGACGGAGCGCAGCACGTCGACGATGAGGTCTGCCGCCGCGTCGATCTCGCTGTAGCGCAACCGGAAACACCCCGCGCCGGCCGTGAGGACGCCGGCGAGGGTGTCGAGCGGCTGCTCCTGCAGCGGCAGGGACGAACTCTGCGGAATGACCTCGGCGAGGGCCTCGAAAACGTCGACAGGCTCCAGCACCGGCGCGGCAACATCCGGCGACCGGGAGAGCAGGACGGCCGCGGCAAGCCAGGGCTGATCCGGGGCGGGCAGGAGGCCGATCTCCTCGGGCGCGACCTCGATCTTGGGGCGCCCCGGCTCGGGAATGATCGACAGCGGCTTCGGGTGCGCGATGAGCGTCAAGTCGCCCCGGATCACCGCCGTCTCGTCGCTGAGGTAGCCGAGCCGCTCGCCGAGCCGGCGGGCGGCCGTGGTCTTTCCCGTGCCCGACTCGGCGATCAGGATCACCGTCGCCCCCGAATCGGGCAGGGCGAGAGCGGCGCTGTGCAGGAGCGTCATCCGGCCGGCCTGACGCTCGATGCAGCGCAAGGTGATGGCCCCGGAGAACGCGTAGGGAGCGGACTCGACATCGGGCTGGAGAGCGATCACGCTGCCGTCCGGGCGATCCGACGTGCCCGCGTGGTAGGCCGTCAGCACTTCCGGGAAGCCGTCCGGCTCGGAGCGGTCCGGGCGCCAGTCACTGCACGCGGCCCACAACTCGCGCAACCGCTGCGCGAGGGGTGCCTCGAGGCGGGAGATGTCGACCTCCCACCGGCAGCCCATCGTGTTGATGCGCAGTGGCTCGGCGGCCTGGCGCCCGGTCACGTGGCTCCTCGGTGCGCGGTGGGCACGGTCATGATCTGGACCGATCCGATTATGGCGAATCCGGCGGCCAGGGCCGACCGGAGGGATCGCGCATTGCCCGGCGCCACCCCGGCCACCACCACCTCGCCGACCGGCCGGCTGTCGAGGACATCCGCGAAGAGCCGCGACCCGGTCCCTGGCGCGGCCGCCTCGACCCCGATCTCCGTCATCCCAGCCAGCCCCCGCGCCACCGTCGCGACATCGCGGCGGCGTGGATCGGCATACCCCAAGACCTCCGTCGCGTGCCGGCTGCGGCGGGCGTTGACCGCCCGTGGGTGCGCCGACAGATCAGGGCGCGGCACGAGCGGAGCCGGCTCGCGGCCGCGGCCCGTGCCCACGAGCAGGGCGTCGAGGCAGTCGACCCAGCCGCGCCGACCGGCGACCGCCAGCACCACCTGCGGCAATGTGGCGCCCCCGAATCCGTTGCAGCCCAATGCGTCCAGCCGGTCGCGGTCCAGCTGCCGGTCGGAGCAGACGAAGGCGTGTCCGGTCAGCGCGACGATGGCGCCGACACCGGCATACCACCCCGGCAGGTGGCTCCAGCCGCCGTCGTCGGCGGGCCAGCGGCCGGCGGCGGCATCGCGCAGGATCGCGGCGAGGGGATGTTCGGGGGGAGGCACCGGACCAGCCTCTATTACGCTGAGCGGCATGGCCAAGCCCCACGCCGCGGCGATCGTCGAGGATCGCTGGAACCGCGCGAAGGCCGGCCTGCTGACGCGGCGCGGCTGGGGCGCGCAGGTGGTGCCCTATCCCGGATACGGCAGTGCGACGCAGGCGCGGGTGCTGGCCCGGCTGCTGCTGAGCAAGAGACCGGATGCGACGGAGCCGGACGAGGTCTCGGAGCTGGTCCGCTCGCGCGCGTTCAGCGGGCGGCGCGGCTGGCGTTCCTTCGTCAGCGCTCCCGCGGTGAATGTGCCGGTCAGTGTCACCGTGGGTGAGCGGACGGTGCACACGCGCACGGATCGCTCGGGCCTGCTGGACGTCACGGTCACCGATCACGGTATGCCGCCCGGCTGGCAACCGGTGCGGATCACCGCCCCGGGGACCCAGGAGGCGGAGGCGCACGTGCGCATCGTCGCCGACGACGTCACCTTCGGCATCGTCAGCGATATCGACGACACCGTCATCCGCACGATGCTGCCGCGGCCGATGATCGCCGCGTGGAACACCTTCCTCGTCAACGAAGGCGGACGGACCGCGGTGCCGGGCATGGCGACGATGTACCGCGAATTGCTCGAGGAGCATCCGGGAGCGCCCATCGTGTATGTCTCGACGGGCGCGTGGAATGTCGTGCCGCCCCTGACGCGCTTCCTGCGGCACAAGGGCTTTCCCGCCGGGCCCCTGCTGATGACGGACTGGGGACCGACCAACACCGGGTGGTTCCGCTCCGGCCGCGACCACAAGCGGGCCTGCCTGCATCGCCTCGCCCGCGAACTGCCGTCGATCGAGTGGGTGCTGGTCGGGGACGACGGCCAGCACGACCCGGCCATCTACGGCGAGTTCGCCGAGCAGCGGCCCGAGCGGGTGCGCGCTATCGCGATCCGGCGCCTGTCGGCGACCGAGCAGTTGCTCTCGCACTTCACCCCGCTGGCGCAGGACGAGCTGGGGTCGGCGCGCCGCAAGCTCGACACCGTGCCGATCTGCCGGGCCAGCGACGGCTACGGGCTGCTCCGGCTGCTCAAGGTCGCCCTGGGCCGGCTGCCCATCCCCAGCGATGTCGTCGTGGAGGAGTGACCGATGCCCGAGCTTCCCGAGGTCGAGGCCCTGGTCGAGTTCTTGCGTTCCCGCACAAAGGATTTGGCCGTCGTTGGGGTGGAGGTCGGCTCGATCACCGTGCTGAAGACCTTCAACCCGCCACCGGAGGCCCTGGTCGGCGCGCCGGTGGACGCGGTGTCGCGCTTCGGCAAGTTCATCGACATGGATTGCGGCGGAACGCATCTCATTTTCCATCTCGCTCGGGCCGGCTGGCTGCGATGGTCGGATGCGTTGCCCGCCACCGTGATCCGGCCGGGCAAGTCGCCGATCGCCCTGCGGGTGCGTCTGGACGACGGGTCGGGTTTCGACCTGACCGAGGCGGGGACGAAGAAGCGACTGGCGGCGTATGTGGTCGGCTCGCCGCAGCAGGTGCCGGGCATCGCGTCGCTCGGTCCGGATCCGCTGGATCCCGGTTTCACCGAGCAGGAGTTCACGGCGATCCTGCACGGGCGCCGGGCCCAGATCAAAGGGGTGTTGCGCGACCAGGGCATCATCGCCGGCATCGGCAACGCCTACTCCGACGAGATCCTGCACGTGGCGAAGATGTCGCCCTTCGCGATCGCCGGATCGCTCGACGCGGACGCGGTGGCCCGGCTGTATGAGGCGATGCGCGAAACCCTGGCCGCTGCGATCTCCGCCGCCTCCGGCAAGCCGGCCGCGGAAGTGAAGGACGCAAAACGGGCGGGGATGCGGGTGCACGGGCGCACCGGGGAGGTCTGCCCGGAGTGCGGCGATGTCGTGCGGGAGGTGTCGTTCGCCGACTCCTCGCTGCAGTACTGCGCCACCTGCCAGACCGGTGGCAAGCCGCTGGCCGACCGGCGCACCTCGAAGTTCCTCAAATAGCCCGCGGAGGGTGGATAGTTCTCTCCATGGCCGACGACACTCCTTCCGACGCTCCCGCTCAGGCGCCCCCGCCGGCGGTGGCCGGCGATGGGCCGGAGGCGCTCGAGGCACCGGGCGAGGTGACCACGACGGTCACCACGACGACGCAGGCCAAGACCAAGCCGGTGGCGCCGCGCGACGATCTGGTGACCACGCGGCATACCCTCAAGGTGGGGCGGAAGAGCCTGCACTACACCGCCCGCGCGGGGCGCATCGTGCTGCGCGACGAGGTGACCGAGGACGGCGTCTTTCGTGGCCTGAAGCCGCGGGCCGAGATGTTCGTGACGGCCTACGCGCTCGACGAGACCGACCCGACCACGCGCCCGATCGCGTTCGTCTTCAACGGCGGCCCGGGGAGCGCGAGCATCTGGTTGCACATGGGCCTGCTCGGGCCCAGGCGCGTGCTGATGGGCGATGTCGGCGACCTCGCGCCGCCGCCATACGGCCTGGCGGACAACCCGCAGAGCCTGCTGACAGAGTGCGACCTGGTCTTCATCGACCCGGTGTCGACCGGCTATTCGCGCGCCGTCGAGGGCGGCAAGGCAGGCGAGTATCACGGCTTCACCAAGGATGTCGAATCGATCGGCCAACTGATCAACTTGTGGGTGACCCGTGAGAAGCGTTGGCTGTCACCGAAATTCGTCATCGGTGAGTCCTATGGCACGCTGCGCGGGACGGCCTTGACCGAGCACCTCCAAAGTCGGTACGGGATGATGCTCAACGGCCTGGTGCTGATCTCCTCCGTCCTCGACCTCGCGTCGATCGACTTCGAGAAACAGCGCAACGACCGGGCCCACGCCCTCTACTTGCCCTTCTATGCGGCCACGGCGCACCTGCACGGCAAGCACGGGCGACGCTCGCGCGATTCCGTTGTGGCGGAGGCGCAGGCGTATGCCGACCGCGACTACCCCTATGTGCTCTCGCAGGGTGCGCGGTTGCCGGCGAAGGAGCGGGCGGAGGCGGTTGCCACCATCGCGCGGCTCGCAGGGCTGAGTGAGGACTATGTCGACCGTGCGGACTTGCGGATCGAGCACTGGCGCTACTTCGGCGAATTGCTCCGCGATCAGCGGCTGACGGTCGGGCGGCTGGACTCCCGTTTCACCGGGCCGGCCGCGAGCGCGATCGCCGAGGAGATGGATGCCGATCCCTTCTTCGACGCCTCCGACGGCGCCTACACGGCCGCCTTCAACCACTACATCCGGGATGAACTCGACTACGTCAACGACCTTCCCTACCAACGGCTTGCCGAAGAGGTTCATCCGTGGTCCTACAAGGAGTTCGAAGGCCGGCCGATCGATGTCAGCCCGCAGCTGGAGCGGGCAATGCGCAAGAACCCGCACCTGCTCGTGCACGTGGCCTTCGGCGTCTATGACGGTGCCACGCCGCCGGCCGCCGCGGAGCAGGTCCTGGCCTTGCTGCGGCTGCCCGAGCACCTGCGGGCGAACGTCGAGAAGTGCTACTACGACGCCGGACACATGATGTATGTGCACGAGGAGTCGCGGCTGAAGCAGAGTGCGGATCTCGCCGGCTTCGTGCGCCGGGCCAGCCGGCTGACCACGCCCTGACCATCTCGCGACAGACCTCATCGTGGCCACCGCCGACGAGCAGCGTCTGAAGGATCTCGCGCAATTGCGTCGCGTGCGGGACCGGATCGACCGCGACTACGCGCAGCGCCTCGACGTCGAGGCGCTGGCCCGTGGCGCGAATATGTCTGCGGGACACTTGAGTCGGCAGTTCAAGGCCGCGTTCGGGGAGGCGCTGTACAGCTATCTGATGACCCGGCGGATCGAGCGGGCGATGGCGCTCTTGCGCCGCGGCGACCTGAGTGTCACCGATGTCTGTTTCGCCGTGGGCTTCTCCTCCCTCGGCACCTTCTCGACCCGCTTCTCGGAGCTCGTGGGTATGCCGCCGAGCGCTTATCGCGACCAGGCGGAGGAGGTGGCGGCGAATGGGGTGGAGGCCCACGGCATACCGCCCTGTGTCGCGAAGCGGGTCACGAAACCGGTCAGGAATCAAGAAGCGCCGCCCGGGTTGTGGCCCCTAGCGTGATCGTCATGGACATCACCATTCACCAGAGCTTCCTTCCCCACATCGACCCGGACGAGTCGGTCGCGTTCTATCGCGATGTGCTCGGCTTCGAGGTGCGCGCCGACGTCGGCCAGGGCACCTGGCGCTGGATCACCGTCGGCCCGGCCGGCCAGCCGGACACGGCCATCGTGCTGCAGCCGCCGGTGTGCGATCCGAGCATCAGCGAGGACGAGAAGCGCACGATCTCCGAACTCATGGCCAAGGGCAACTACGCCGGCGTCAACCTCGCCACACCGGACGTCGACGCCGCCTTCAACGAGATCCAGGCCAAAGGCGTCGACGTCGTCCAGGAGCCGATCGATCAGCCGTATGGGTTGCGCGACTGCGCTTTTCGCGATCCTGCCGGCAACCTGATCCGTCTGCAGCAGGCAGGGTGAGTGGCATGGCAACCTCCAAGGCGACGGAAGAAGGCGGCTTCACCGCCGAGGAACGCGCGGCGATGAAGGAGCGTGCCGCTGAACTCAAGGCCGAGAAGGGCGGCAAGAAGAAGGCCGACGAGTTGCAGAGCCTGCTGGACAAGATCGCCGAGATGCCGGCGGAGGACCGGGTCATCGCCGAACGGCTGCACGCGCTGATGAGCAAGATCGCGCCCGACCTCGCGGCGAAGACCTGGTACGGCATGCCGGCCTACGCCCGCGACGGCAAGCCGCTGGTCTTCCTGCAGAACGCCGCGAAGTTCGGGACGCGCTATTGCACGCTCGGCTTCCAGGACAACGCGGCTCTCGACGACGGCGACATGTGGCCGACGTCCTTCGCCATCACGACGTGGAGTGACGCCGTCGAGAAGAAGGTCAGCGCGCTGGTGAAGAAGTCTGTCAGTTAAAGCCGTCCGATAGCCACGGCGCGAGGGCGGACAGACCCTAGGCTTTGGGCCATGGCGTGGTTCGGACGCGGCAAGGGTTCGGCTGACGAGGTGGCGGAGGCTGCGGCCGCCGACACGTCGCGATTCCCCACGGCGGACGAGTCGATGATCGACGACGCCGGAATGGGTCCCCTGCGCCCGCGTGACCGCCAGATCGGCGCGAACGAGCAGGCGCGGATCGACGCCGGTTTGGGCGCCCTTGCGGCAGAAGGAATTCCGGTCGACGACCTGGAAGCTCTCGGCGCGGCATACGACCGGGAGTATGCCGAGTGGCACGGCACGCGCAAGGGCAAACGTCCCGATCACGACCTCATCGTCGAGAAGTATGCGATCGGGATCGGCGAGCACCTGGCCCGCACCACCGACTTGCGCTGGCGCATCGTCACCGACGTCTTCGGCACCGACCTCGCGCTGGCGGATCAGAAGGAGGGCGACTTCATCGTCGTCCCCACCAACCTCGTCGCCGCCCGATGGATGCGCACGGAGATCGGGTGGATCCCCGGCGTGGTCCGCCACCTGATCGCGGTGCGCACCGACGCGCGCTGACGGAGGGTAATCCGGTGAGCACGCAGCCCGACACGTCCGGCGAGGGTCGCGAGGGTCGTTTCGAACGGCGCGTGCTCGGCCCGGGGAACGAACCGGATCCGCGGTACAGCCTCGCCAACGAGCGCACCTTTCTCGCGTGGATCCGCACCGCGCTCACGCTGATCGGTGGTGGGGTGGCGATCGAGGCCTTCGCCGGGACCGCGCTGTCCTTCGTCGCCCGCCGCGGGCTGGCGCTGGCCCTGGTGTGTCTGGGTATGCTGCTCGCCGCCGCCTCCTGCTATCGCTGGGTGACCCTGGAGCGGGCGATGCGGCAGGGGAAACCGTTGCCACTCAACCCCGTTGCCCTGGTCCTCGCCGCGGGCGTGACACTGGCCGCGCTGGTGCTAGCCGCCTCGATCGCGGTGCGCGGTTGAAACCGTGAGCGAACGCCAGACGCCGATCCCGCGAGATATCTGGGCTGACGACACCGGACTGGCGCGGGAACGGCTCGACCTGTCCTGGGGCCGGACCCTGCTGGCCGTGATGACCGTGACCGGGCTCTTCCTGCGCTGGCTGCCGGTGCACGGACCGGCCGCCATCATCCCGGTCGTGCTCGGTGTCGGTGCCGGTCTCGGGCTGATGCACTTGCGGCACAACCGACGCCGGGAGATGTTCGCCGGGGAGGGCGACGCCGTTCGCGAAGTCCTCGGTCTCACGGCGATGGTGCTGATCGTCGGCGCCTCGGCGCTGGCCCTCTTCGCTTCGGGGCTGCGCTGACGGCTCATCGGAGACCTGAGCTGGTGCGGGGCGTCGGCGATCGTCGTCGCTGCCCAAGGCACGTCCTGAGCGCAGGGCCCAGCGTCAGGCCTGGGTCGCGGACGACTCCCGATCATCCGTGCCGAACCTCAGCGGCACCGACCGGATGGTGGCCGCCGGCGTGTTCGCCCACATCACACGCGCCCGCTTACGCGTCGTTCTGCCCAGGAACTTTCCTAATGGCATTAGGAGAATTGGGTGGCGTGGGCGAGGTCGAGGAGCGGCGCGGGCGAGCCATCGATGCGATCGTGATGTTCTGGCGGCCGATACCCAATTGGCAGCCGTCGCCCGGCGCGTTCGCGGCAGCCGTCGACGTGATCGCCACGACGACCGGTCTGCTTGGGCAGGCCCAGCTGATCGGTCTCTTGCGCAACGATATTGACCTGGAAGAGGCTGCCCAGGTCCTCGCCGCTCTCATCGCGGGCGTCATCAGCCAACAGCTTTCCACCGAACCCGGGACGGACGCCGTCACCGGCCGGGTCAGCCGCGATGCCGACAGCATCGCGACCATGGTCGTGCGGCACTGCGGCGCCGATCCCACCGCAAGGAGCATCCCATGACCACGTCCGTGACCGCCCGCGCCCGCGACCTGCCGCAGACCCGAATTGGCACGCACCGGGCTCACCGCCGAGTATGCCGCCCTGGTCGCCACCGTCGACGGCCTCACCGCCGAGGAGTGGAAGGCCCCGACCGACTGCACCGGCTGGGCCGTGCTCGACATGCTCGCCCACCTCGCCGGCGCGGCCGAGTGCGCTGTGCGCCCGGTCGCGATGGCGCGGCACTGGGGATATGCCGGGTGGCGCGCCGCGCGCCGCGCGGTCGAGTTCGTCGACCACATGTGCGCCTCACAGATCCGCTCACGCAAGGACCTCTCGACGGCCGAGTTGGAGGTCGACCTGCGGCGGTGGGCATCCCAGGCCCCGGAGAAGGGAGCGGGCCGGCCGAGGCTGGTGCGCGGCATACCCGGCCCCGCTGTCGCCGGCCTGCCTCGCGGCGCGCGCGTGAGCAACTTCGTTGACGTCATCTCGATCCGCGACGTGTGGATGCATCGCATCGACATCGCCCGTGCCATCGGTCGGCCGCGGCGGCCAATCACCGTGGCCGAGCCCGAGGTGGTGCGCCAGGTCGTGCGTGACCTCGACATCGAATGGACCTCTCCCGCAATCGACCTCGTCCTCACCGGGCCAGGTGGCGGCGCGTGGCGCGTCGGCGACGGCGAGCCGATCGCTGAGATCACCGAGGACGCAGGAGCCCTCATGCGCCTGCTGTCCGGACGTTCCGACGAGTGCGAGCTGCGCTTCGAGGGGTCGGCGACCGGCAGCCTGCTGTTGCGTGCGGCACGCGTGCTCTTCTGAACCGGGATGCCGGCTGCTCGCTCCGGCTTACGGTAGGCGATGTCGACACGCCGATAGCTTTGTCTTGATTCCTCTTCGATTTCCGCTAGAAGGACACATAGAGTCCGATCGTGGACCCGATCAGGAACCCCTACGCCCCTGGGGCCGGCCAACGCCCACCCGAGTTGGCGGGGCGCGATGAGCAGCTGACCCAATTCGACATCGTGCTGCAGCGTGTCGCGAAGAGCCGCCCCGAACGCTCCCTCATCCTGACCGGCCTGCGCGGCGTCGGAAAGACGGTGCTGCTCAACGCCCTTCGCGGTCAAGCCGTCCGAGCAGGCTGGGGCACCGGCAAGTTCGAGGCGAGACCAGATCAGGCTCTCCGGCGCCCGATCGCCGCCGCGGCGCACGTCGCCGTCCGGGAGCTCGGGCATACCCAAAGCGACCAGGTCGACCACGTCCTGGGCGTCGTGAAGTCCTTCGCCCAGCGCGAGACCACCCCCACCGCCAAGCTGCGCGACCGGTGGAACCCGGGCATCGACGCACCCGCGGTGCCCGGCCGCGCGGACTCTGGCGACATCGAGATCGACCTCGTCGAACTGCTCACCGACATCGGCGGGCTGGCCGCCGACCTCGGGCGCGGCATCGGCATCTTCATCGACGAGATGCAGGATCTGCAGCCGGAGGACGTCTCCGCCCTGTGCGCCGCGTGTCACGAGATTTCGCAGAGCTCGCTGCCGGTCATCGTCGTCGGGGCCGGCCTCCCTCACCTACCAGCGGTGCTGTCGGCGTCAAAGTCCTACTCCGAGAGGCTTTTCCGGTATGCCCGCATCGACCGCCTCGACCGCGCTGCAGCCGACGCGGCCCTGTCGGTGCCGGCGGGCGAGGAGGACGCGGCCTTCGAGCCCGACGCACTCGCGGAGATGTATGCCGTGACCGGCGGCTATCCATACTTCATCCAGGCCTACGGCAAGGAGGCCTGGGACCTCGCGCCGGCGAGCCCGATCACCGCCGACGACATCCGCGTCGCGGTCCCCCGCGCCGAGTCCGAGCTGGCCGTCGGCTTCTTCGGCAGCCGCTACGAACGCGCCACCCCCGCCGAACGCGACTACCTGCGCGCGATGGCCGCCGTGGCGCTCGTTGACGCGGATGGCGACCCTGTCGGTGCGCCAAAAGACAGTGGCGAGGCGGAGGCATACGACCCGGCGACGACCACGGAACTCGACGCCGTACTCACCTCCGATGTCGCGAAATGGCTTGGGAAGCAACCGCAATCCCTCTCCCCCGCCCGCGACGCCCTGCTGAAGAAGGGCCTCGTCTACTCCACCGAACGTGGCCGCGTCGCCTTCACCGTCCCGCACTTCGGCCGCTACCTGCGCGAGCACCCGTGATCGCCGACTGTCAACGTGTCCGGCAAGCGTGAATCCGAGACTTGGCCGGGGATTCTGAGACCTGTTGAGACTGCGGGGGGTCGGTGCTGATGATTCTGAGACTAGGCATCCTCCTGACGATCGGGAACTCGGGCGAGCAGGCGGCGCGTCCGGGCTGCCGCGACCTCGGGCCGTAGGGCCATGGATCTGCCACTGAGGTTCCCCCCGGACCGTGGAGGCATCGACAATGAGGATTGAGATGCCAGAGATCAGGAAGAAGTACGACCGGGAGTTTCGTGAGGGAGCGGTCCGGATCGTCGAAGAGACCAGGAAGCCGATCGCGCAGGTCGCGCGCGATCTCGGCGTGAACGAGGGCACGCTGGGGAACTGGGTGACCAGGTCACGCGCCGCGCGGGAGGGGTCCTCGAGCTTGTCCACGGGCGACTACGACGAGTTGAAGCGCCTGCGCGCTGAGGTTGCCGAGTTGCGGATGGAGCGTGATGTCCTCAAGCGATCCGTGGTCTTGTGGGTGAAGGAGGCGACGAAGTGAGCGTGGCACGCTTCATCGCCGACCAGAGGACCAACGACCGGGTGCCACACACGATCACCTGCGCCCTGCTCGGGGTGAGCCTGGCGTGGTTCTACAAGTGGGTCAGCCGCGCGAAGGGCCCGGCCGCGGTCTCGGGCCTGCACACGAAGCGGGACCTTCGTCGAGACAGCGTTGACCGGGCGGTACGGGTGATGTTCGGCAAACGTCGCGGCCTGCACGGATCGCCGCGGTTGCACACCGATCTGGTCGAGGATGGATGGGTCGTGAGCGAGAAGACGGTCGCGGACTCGATGCGTCGTCAGGGCTTGATCGCACGAAAGATCAAGCGCCGCAACGGATTGACCAAGCAGGACAAGACCGCGCCGAAGTTTCCTGACCTGCTGCGTCGGGACTTCACCGCCGAGCGGGCGAACACCCGCTGGGTCGGTGACATGACCGAAATCCCGACCGCCGGCGGGAAGCTGTACCTGGCCACCGTGATCGACCTGTACTCGCGTCGGCTGCTCGGGGCCGCGACCGGTCTGCACCCGGACGCTGACTTGGCGTGCTCGGCGATCAAGATGGCCGTCGCGGCCCGCGGTGGCGTCGATGCCGTTAACGGCCCGAACTGGCGCGAGGATGAGTCGCAGCGGGTCATCTTCCACACCGATAGGGGCTCGACCTACACGGCGAAGAGGTTCACCGGTCTGTGCCGGACCCTAGGAGTCCGACAGTCCATGGGACGCGTGGGGTCGTGTTTCGACAACGCTGCCGCCGAGGCGTTCTTCTCCTCCCTGGAATGGGAAGTCCTCTCCCGCAACGAGTTCGACAACACCACGGCCGCGCAAGCTGTCGTCCTGGACTGGTGCTACGGGTTCTACAACCACGAGCGCCGACACAGCTCAGCAGGCATGATGAGCCCCATCGACTACGAGAACACCGCGGCCCCCGTCCGGGACGCCGCATAGCCAAACCCTCCACGATTCGGGGGGAACCACATGATGCTGCGCCGACCGATACGAGTCACGCTGGGGCGCGGCGACGCTGGGCACAGCGGCATTGGGACACACGGGCTAGCAGTAAAGGCCTGATCGGCCGCTTTGCCCGGTCACATCGCCGCTACTCATAGCTGGTGTGCTCCTCCTCGCCCTTCGAGGGTCGCGGATGCCGCCCACACCCAACCCCGACGCCGAAGCATGGGCTCGATGCCATAACAGGTACCATGTATGGCATGAAGACGACCCTGTATCTCCCGGAGGACATCAAGGGCGCCGTCGAAGTGGAGGCCCGGCGGCGCGGGCTGTCCGAGGCCGAGGTGATCCGTGAGGCATTGCGGACCGCGCTGCTGAGCCAACCGGTGGCGCCCCGGGGCGGGCTCTTCCGGGGCCAGGAACCGATAGCGGATCGCGTCGATGAGGTGCTCGCCGAGGGCTTCGGCACGTGATTGTCGATACCAGCGCACTGCTCGCGTACTTCGATGCCGGTGAACCTCAGCACGACGCGGTCGCCGCCATCATCGAGGGCAGCAGGGACCCGCTTATCGTGTCACCCTTCGTCATCGCCGAACTGGACTATCTCGTCCTCACCCGGCACGGATCGGACGCCGAGTAGGCCGTGCTGTCGGAGTTGTCGGGCGGTGCGTGGGAGCTCGCCCTCATGGACCGGGAGCGGATCCGGGCCGCCACCCGTCTCGTCGAGACCTACTCCGACATCCCGATCGGCATCACCGACGCGTCGAATCTGGTGTTGGCTCAGGCGTATCAGACCCGCGACATCGCCACCTTGGACCGAAGGCACTTCCAGATCTTGCGCTTCTCCGATGGCTCGGCACCACGCATCCTGCCCTGAGCAGGAGCAGCCACGAGATGACGCCGGCCCGGTTCGACCCTCGCCGACCGGGGTGGGTCGGACTCATCCGGGCCTGGCGGCGAGATCGGTGTCGGCGGGGAGATCCCGCTCGACGTCGGCGTTCCATTCGCGCTTGACCCGGCGCCACGCCTCGTCGGTCATCGTGCGGCGCCAGTAGCCGGAGACCGAGAGGTCGGCCCGCGGCATACCGCGCTCGCCGAGCAGGTGCCGCCGGACTTTACGCACCTCGCCGGCTTCCCCGTGGACGAACGCATGCACCCGGCCGACGCGCCACGGCAACGCGCGCACCGCATCGACGAGCAATCGCGCGTCGGTGGGTTCGCCGCAGCGGTGCAGCCAGTGCGCCTCCACGGTCGCCAGGCTGCCGAGGTGGACCTCGAACTCGGGCCCGTCACAGAGGGCGATGAGGACCGCCTCGGCACCTGCGGGGAGCTGCTCGAGGGCCGCACCGATGGCGGGCAGGGCGGATTCGTCGCCGACCATCAGGTGCCAGTCCGCGCCCGGGTCCGGGATGTACGCCCCGCCCGGCCGTCCCACCATGACCTGGTCGCCGACCTGGGCCTTGCGTGCCCAGGGACCGGCCACCCCCTCGTCACCATGGACGACGAAGTCGACCGTCAGCTCGCCGGAGGCCGCGTCCCACCTGCGCACCGAGTAGTGCCGGTGGACCGGCCACCACTCCTTCGGATGCTCGGCCCGGATCCTCTCGACGTCGAAAGGGGCGGCATACGTCGCACCGGGACGGGGCAGCCAGACAACGAAGTACGCGTCGCTGAACCCATTACTCGTCCAACCACGTAGACCCTCCCCGCCGAGCACGAGACGAACCATCCCCGGCGTGAGGTTGTCGCGATGGACGATCTTGGCGCAGCAGAGGTCGGCGGCAGCAGGCATCGGGACTCCTATGTAAAGGCTGGGACACGGGGATGGCGGGCAGCGTGGTGCCGGCCCACGGGCAGCACGAGTGGCTTGCCGGAGACCGGATCCGGGATGACCGCCGACTCCATACCGAAGACCTCGCGCACCGTCTCGACAGTCAGGACGTGCTCCGGCGGGCCCTGTGCGACGAGCCGGCCGCGGTTCATGGCGACGAGGTGATCGGCATACCGCGCAGCGAGATTCAGCTCGTGCAGCACCATGACGATCGTCGTGCCGCGCTCGCGGTTGAGGTCGGTGAGCAGGTCGAGTACCTCGATCTGGTGGCTGACGTCGAGATAGGTCGTCGGTTCGTCGAGCAGCAGTATGTCGGTGCGCTGAGCCAGGGCCATCGCGATCCAGACCCGCTGGCGCTGCCCGCCGGAGAGCTCGTCGACGGGCCGGTCGACGAGGTCGTCGGTGTCCGTCAGCTCCAGAGCCTCGGCTACCGCCGCGTCGTCGGAGGCGGACCACCTGCTCAGCATGCGCTTATGCGGGCTGCGCCCCCGGGCGACCAGGTCCCCGACGACGATGCCCTCGGGAGCCGTGGGCGACTGGGGAAGCAAACCCAGTTGTCGCGCAACCTTTTTGGTCGGCTGGTCGTGCAGCACCTTCCCATCGAGCAGCACCCGGCCCTCCTCCGGGGTCAGCAGCCGGGCCAGCGAGCGCAGCACGGTGGACTTGCCGCACGCGTTCGCGCCGACGATGACGGTGATCCGACTCGGCGACACAGCCCAGGTGAGGTCCTCGACAACGGTCCGATCGCCATACCCAAGAGTGACATTCGCTGCGACGAGCGTGTGTTCGGCCGTCATAGGGAGCCTCCGGTGCGGTTGGTCCGAATCAAGAGGTAGACCAGGTAGGGCGCGCCGAGCACACCGGTGATGACACCGACGGGATATCGCGCGCCGAAGGCAAACTGTCCAGCGAAGTCGGCCAGCAGCGTGAGTGACGCACCGACGAGCATTGCCGGCACCATCAGCGACCGGCCGGTCCCGACGAGGCGGGAGGCGATCGGTCCCGACAGGAAGGCGACGAAGGCGATCGGACCCGCGGCGGCCGTCGCGAAGGCGAGCAGGACAACAGTACCCACGATGGTGAGCAGGCGCGTGCGGCCAGTGCGGACGCCGAGGGCTGTGGCGGTGTCGTCGCCCTGCTCGAGCAGCGTCAGCGCTCGGGTCCTGGACAGAAGGATGGGAATGATCGCCACCATCGCCATCGCGAGCGGCAGCACGCGCGACCAGGTGGCCCCGTTGACACTGCCGTTGAGCCAGCGCATCGCCGTCTGCAGATCCCATTGCGCCGCACGGATGATCACATAGGAAACCACCGAGTGCAGCATCGCCGACACGCCGATCCCGATGAGGATCAGCTTCGTGCCGTGCAGCCCGCCTCGCGCCGCGAGGCCGTAGATCGCCAGCGCGGTCCCGAGCGCGGCAACGATGGCGATGACGGAGGCAGCCGAGGGATCCAGGTGCAGGATGACGAGGGCGTAGACCGCTGCCGCGCTCGCCCCGGAAGTGATGCCGATGATGTCCGGTGACGCCAACGGGTTGCGCAGCATCGTCTGGAAGCTCACCCCGCCCAGGCCGAAGGCCGCTCCGGCGAGGACGGCCAGCGCCGCCCGCGGCAACCGCAGCCGGCCGACCGTGTAGGAGGCGCCCGGTACGTCCTGCCCGCCGATCACCCGCAGCACGTCACCGAGGGGGTAATGGCGTTGTCCTAGTATCAGACTCGCGAGGAAGGCGACGAGAAGGATCAGGGTCAAAACGGCTACGGCAACGGCATACCGGCGACTGCGCCGCCGGCGACCTGCGCGCAGGGCGGCGATCGTCGCACCACGATCTACTGACCGGACGGGCGCGACGGACGTGGAGGCAGTCACGGCGCACGTCCCTTCTGCCGCCGCACGATGGCGATGAAGACGGGGGCCCCGATAATGGCCGTGACGATGCCCGCGTCGATCTCCGCGGGCCGGCCGGCGACCCGTCCGACGATGTCGGCGACCACCAGCAAGCCGCCACCGGCAACCGCGGAGAAGGGCACGAGCCAACGGTGATCGCCGCCGGTCAACAGCCGGCAGGAGTGTGGCACGACGAGTCCGACGAAGGCGATCGGCCCGGCCACCGCGGTCGCTGCTCCGCACAGCAGGACGGCCCCGATGCCGGCGAGCGACCGGAGGAGGCCGACGTGCTCACCGAGCCCGGCCGCCACGTCGTCTCCGAGCGCGAGGGCATTCAGCCCGCGTGTCACGGCAAGGGAGAGGAAGAATCCGGCGGCCAAGAAGGGCGCGACCATCCCGATCCGCGCGAAATCCGCCCCGCCGACGCCACCGATCTGCCAAAACCGGAAGGAGTTCATCACGTCCGCACGCGGCAGGAGGATGGCGCTGATCAGCGAGCTGATGGACGCGGTGACGGCGGCACCGGCGAGAGAGAGCTTCAGCGGCGTCGCGCCGCCGCGTCCCATCGACCCGAGGAGGTAGACGATCACGGCGGTGACGGCTGCTCCGGCAATTGCGACCCAGACAGTGGCGATGGGCGAGGTCATCCCCACGAAGGCGATGCACCCGACCACGGCCAGCGAGGCGCCGGGGGTGATGCCGAGCATCCCGGGGTCGGCAAGCGGGTTGCGGGTCAGGCCCTGCATCACCGCACCCGAGACACCCAGGGCGGCGCCGGCCACAAGCGCCAGGACGGTGCGGGGAATGCGCGTGGAAACTGCTGCGCGCGAGACCGTTCCGGTGTCCCCACCCAAGGCGGCCACGACATCGCTCAACGCGACATGACGTGCCCCCAAAGTCACGGACAAGGCAACCAGGACCAGCAGGACGACGAGGGAGATCAGCAGCCATCCCAGGCGCGAACCGGCTGCGGGCCGCTGCGCGGCGACCCGCGACGCCGGCGGGCCCGGCGCGCAGAGTGCCTGTCTCACGGGGCCTTCGCGGCGGCCGCGTCTAGGAGGTCGAGGTAGTCGTTCAGCCCCCAGGGGATATCGAGCGGCGACGGGTTGGCGGCGGCGGCCAGCGGGGTGTTGTCGACGAGCGAGACGACGGCGCCGTTCTTGACCGCCGGGATCGTGGCGAGCAGGTCGTTGCCCTGAAGCGTCTTGAGAAGCTCGCCCGTGTCGTCGCCATAGGTGACGATGATGTCGACGTCGGCGAGCTTGTCGACCTCTTCGGCGTTGATTTCCTGGAAGAAGTTGGTCGCATCGGCGTTGTCCTTGACGACCTGCGCGGTGTCGAGGCCCACCTGCTCGAGCAGGGCAGCGCGCGGGTCACCCGTCGTGTAATAGCCGATCTTGCTCATGTCCTTGGGATCGACCCAGGCGAAGAGGGCCGTCTTGCCTTGCAGCGCAGGGTGTTCCGCGGCGGAATCGGTGACCTGGGTCGTCAGGTCGGCGACGAGCTGTTCGCCCTCGCCCTTCATGCCGATCGCCTCGGCGTTCATGGTGATCATCTCGTCCATGGACGTCGTCCAGGCCGTCTCGGGATAGGCGACGACCGGCGCGATCTCGCTGAGCTGGTCGTAATCGTCCTGGGAGAGACCGGAATACGACGCCAAGATAACGTCGGGGTTTGTGTTCGCGACGCCTTCGAAGTCGATGCCGTCGGTCTCGTCGAAGAGCGCCGGGGTCTCGCCCCCGAGTTCGGTGAGTTTGTCCTCGACCCACGGCAGTATGCCGTCGCCATCGTCGTCGCCCCACGTGGCCTTGGCCATCCCGGCCGGAACGACGCCGAGAGCCAAAGGCACCTCATGGTTGGCCCAGGCGACCGTCGCGACGCGCTCGGGCTTTGCCGCAATGGTGGTCTCGCCGAAGGCGTGCTTGATGGTGACCGGGAAGGCTGCCGCCTCGGACTTCGCCGACGACGAGTCCGATGTCGTGGTCGAGGGTGCGGTCGCCGCACCCCCGCTGGTGCCTTCCGCGGCACCAGTGGAGGCGGTGTTTTCGGACGAGGCGCCACACGCGGCCAGCACCCCAACGAGCATCAGCGTGGCCACACGAGTCAGCGGGCGGGACGGGAACACGAACGATCTCCTCCAGTAGATTACTTAGGTAAGGCTAACCTAAGCTGAGATGACGGTCGGCGCCAATGTGGCCCAGCGCCGGAGTCCCGACACCCGCGATATCCCGGATGGAGCACCATGACCCGCCGCAGCGCCGCGGATCACCGCCGCAAGCCCGAGCACTCCCGAGCGATCCGGCTGACCGTTCGGTCACGTGCCGCTGTCACTCCGCACATGTCCCGGGTCACATTGGGCGGCAACGGACTTCACGCCTGGGAGCACATGGGTTTCGACCAGTGGTTCCGGCTGTTCCTGGCTCCAGCCGGGGCGTCCCTCCAACACGTCCCGGATTCGCTGACGGAGGCGAGTTATGCCCGCTTCATGCTCGCGCCCGCGAGCCGGCGGCCGCTCATCCGCAACTACACCGTCCGCGCGTTCCGACCCTCCGGGCCGGACGGCCCGGAACTCGATGTCGACCTCGTTGCCCACGGCTGCGCCGACGAGGGCACCGCAGGCCCCGCGTCGATCTGGGCCCGAGAGTGTGCGGTCGGTGACGAGGTGGCGATCATCAACGAGGGCACCATGTTCGCCGCGCCGGAGGGGGCGACGGTCAGGCTTGCGGCCGACGAGTCCGGCCTGCCGGCCGCCGCGGGAATCCTGCGTGACCTGCCGCGCGGGACGGCCGGTTTGGCCGTGATCGAGGTGCCGACCGAGGAGGACCGGCAGCCGCTGGACGCTCCCGAGCGGGTGGTGGTTCATTGGGTCGTTCGGCAGACACCGGCCAGCCGGCCCGGTGCCGCTGCGCTCGCCCGGCTGCGCTCCCTTCCGCCACCGACGGCGCCGAGCTACGCCTGGGTCGCCGGCGAGTCGGACCTGGCCACCGGAGCTCGCCGCCACTGGGTCTCCCAGGGCATCGACAAGGGGGACATCAGCTTCTGTGGCTATTGGAAGGCGGGTGCGGCGCACTAGCGTCGATTCGTATGACGCGCCTGGAGACCCTCGACGCCCTCGAGTCCGCGGTCGGGAAGCGACCTGCCACCGCGATGCTGAAATCGATCTCGCTGCTGGATGGGCACTGCCTGGATGTGTTGTCGCTGAGCACCTTTGGTGTCCTTGGCGTCCTCTCCGAAGCGGGCCGGCTCTCGTCCCACACCATCGGGGGGCCCGCCGGGGTCTTCCACACCGTCGAGCCGGGCCGGCTGCAGTTGCCCGGCCTGCCGCATGCCGGGTATGGCCGTCCTGCCGGGCTCGTCGCGTTCGTCGCCGGCTGGGGCGAGACCCTGCGCGTCAACGGCCGGCTCGACGCTGACACCCTCATCGTCGAGGAAGCCTTCCTGCACTGCGCCAAGTGCGTTCTCCGGTCGCGCCTGTGGTCCCCGCTGGTCGAGCACGAGGCGACGATTGAACGAAGCGGCACAACACAATCCAGCGTACTGAGGTCGGGGCTTGCCGACCCCGTCGTGTCCGGTCTCCTCACCCGCGCGCCCTTCGCCACGATCGCCACGGCGGACGGCGCCGGCCGCGCAGACATCAGCCCCAAGGGCGACCCGAGCGGTCTGGTGCGCTTGCTCGGGGACGGAGAGATCGGCATACCGGACCGTCCGGGCAATATGCGCCGCGACACCTTCCACAACATCCTGGAGCGCCCCGAGGTCTCCGTCCTGGCCCTGATGCCTGGCGAGGAGACAGTCGTCGAGGTGACGGGAACCGCCGTCGTCGATGACGATCCGGACCTGCGGGCGATATTCGAGGTGCGCGGCAACACTCCGGTCGCCGTCATGCGCGTTCGGGTCGAATCGGCTCTCGCCCAGCGGAGTTCGGCGATCGGTGCCGCGCGGCTGTGGGATCCGAAGCAGCACGTGCCCCAGGGATCGTTGCCCCGCGCGAGCCGGATCTGGACCGACCACGTCAACGCCACGATCGCGTCCGCGAAGGAGGCACCCATTCCCGCCCTGCACGAGCCCGACCTGGCCGCGGGATTGCAGGCGGACTACGTCCAGAACCTCTACTGACGGCGCTCGCACGTGGCAGCGGCGCTCCGGTCCGTCTATGGCAGCATGACTCGACATGCCGGAGATTCCCTTCCCACGCACCGGTGCCCCGGCGTTACGCGCCCTGGAGGGGGCCGGATACTCCCATTTGCAGGAGCTGGACGGCATACCGATGCGGTCGGTGTTGGCGTTGCCTGGCATGGACCCCAAGGAACGACGCGACCCGCTGACGCCTTTCGCCAGATAGGTACGACGGTTTGGGTGTCATAACCGCCAGAGCGTCTTACCTACCTGCCGGTAACGCCAGGAGTGCAACGACCATCGGCGTCGATCCGAGGAAGTGGTCACGCCTCCGGAATGTTGAAGGAGTGGAAGCTGGGCTGCGGCTGCTCGGGGTCGGGCCCCCCACGTGCGCCGGTGTCGAGGCCGTCGATCATCGCGAGTTCGTCCTGCTCCAGGTCGAAGTCGAAGACGTCGAAGTTCTCCGCAATGCGTTGCGGCCGTGTTGATTTCGGAATGACTTGCGTCCCGCGCTGGATGTGCCAGCGCAACATCACCTGAGCGGTGGTCTTGCCGTGGCGCTCCCCGATCTCGACGAGAGTGGGGTTGGTGAACGTCGGCGTCGCAGCGCTGGTCCCCCGGTAGGCAGAGATCCCGCCGATGGGGGACCACGCCTGGGTGAGTATGCCGTGGGCCGCGTTCGCCTCCCGGCTCGCCACCTGGGTGAAGTAGGGGTGCAGTTCGATCTGGTTGATCGCCGGAACGACCTCGGTCTCGGCGAGCAGCCGGTCGAGGAGGGCGGGGGTGAAGTTGCTGATGCCGATGGCCCGCACCCGGCCATCGGCGAGCAATTCCTCCAACGCGCCGTAGGCGGCCACCGTCTTCTCGAAGTTGCCGATGTCGGGTTGGTGAAGGATGAGCAGATCGAGCCGTTCGACCCCGAGTTTGCCGATGGCCTTCTCGAAGGCGTGCAGGGTCTCGTCCCGGCCGTAGTCGGTGACCCAGACCTTGGTCTCGAGGAAGACGTCCTCGCGCTCGATTCCGCTTTGCGCCAAGGCCTCGCCGACCTCGCGCTCGTTGCCGTAGGCCGCAGCCGTGTCGATCATCCGGTAGCCCGTCTCGAGCGCCGCCCTGACGGCGGCGACGGTCTCCTCCGGTGGGGTCTGGAAGACGCCCAGCCCGATCACCGGGATCGTGACGCCGTTGTTGAGGGAGAAGGTGGGGGTGGTCATGATGGTCCTCTCAGGAGTCGGTGCGGCATTGCGGACCGCTCGTGTGCGACGCGGAGTCAAGACTCGAACCACCCTACGGGCATGATTGCGCCATGGGTGTCGTGGACTGGGTGGACCGCCTGCAGCGCCGGCACCCGGTCTTCGGTTTCCCGCTCGCGGTGATCTACAAGTTCTTCGACGACGCCGGCGGCTACCTGGCGGCCCTGCTGACGTACTACGCGTTCCTGTCGTTCTTCCCCGTGTTGCTGCTGCTGTCGACCGTGCTGTCGATCCTGCTGCGCAACCACCCCGAATGGCAGGAGGACGTCCTCAACTCCGCGCTGAGCCAGTTCCCCGTGATCGGCGACCAGCTCGGGGACCCGCGCTCGCTCTCCGGTGGTGCGGCCGGTGTGGCCATCGGGTCGGCGCTGGCGATCTACGGTGCCCTGGGCGCCGGGAATGCGTTGCAGTACACCATGAACACGGTCTGGGCGGTCCCGCGCAACAGCCGTCCGAATCCCTTCCTCGCGCGGCTGAGGTCGGGGATGCTCATCCTCACGGCTGGACTCGCGGCCATCGCCACGACAGTCGTGTCGACGTTCGCCGCCGCGACGACGGGTTGGGGTGTGTGGACCAAGGTCGCCACGACTTTGCTCACGCTCGTCATCAATACGGGCATCGTGATGCTCTGCTTCCGCATCGGCGTGCGCGGCACGGCGCGTCGTCATCAGGTGGCGGGGGCGATCATCACGACACTCGCGTGGCAGTTGTTGCAGACGTTCGGTGTCGTCTTCGTCGGCCGGGTGGTGAAAGGCGCTTCCGCGACGAACGGCATCTTCGCCCTGGTCATCGGTCTGCTGGCCTTCATCTATCTGATCTCCGTCGTCGTCGTGCTCAGCGCCGAGGTCAACGTCGTCCACGCACGCCGGCTCTATCCGCGGGCCCTGCTCACCCCGTTCACCGACAATGTCGACCTCACCGAGGCCGACAAGCAGGCGTATGCCGCGCAGGCGCGGGCCATGCGCAGCAAGGGCTACGAACGCATCCACGTCGAGTTCGGGCGCCGGGGCGACCCGCCGGACGACGACCTCGACGACTGACACGGCTCAGCTGTCCAACGCGCGGTGGGCGGCGGCATACTGCTCGTCGGTCACCGGCTCCAACCACGTTGTGGCGTCCCCCGTTTCGGGAGCGACGAGCAAGGCGTCGTGGCACAGCATCGTGTCCGGAGTTGCGCCGTGCCAGTGCTCCTCGCCGGGAGGGGTCCACACGGTCTCGCCGGGTCGCAGCACCTGGACGGCGCCGTCGCGGGTGACGACGAAGCCGGTCCCCGACGTGCAGTGCAGGGTCTGGCCCAGCCCGTGGCTGTGCCAGTTGGTCCGGGCGCCCGGCGTGAACCGGACGTGGGCGGCGACGAGGCGCGAGGCGTCGGCGCCGGTGGCGAAGTTCTCGACGTGGACATCGCCGGTGAACCAGTCGGCCGGGCCGCGGGTGGTGGTGGGTATGCCGCGTTTCTCCATGGCCATGAGTGAGGCTCCTTCGGGTGGGGTCAGGGTCGCTGCAGCGGTATGCCGCTTACTCACCACTGTGACTGGCGCTGCACCTTCCGCTCAACCCCCGTGGGGTGGGCCAGTGGCACCCCCCGACCTGTCAGCCCAGCGCGGCGAACCGTTGCGCGTCGATGCTGCCCGGCGCCGCGCTGTAGACGTTGACGACCAGCGTGACATCGGCCAGGAGCCGCAGCTGTTCGTGCTGCAATGCCATTCGTCCGACCGTGAGATGATCGAAAACCATTGTGCCCGAGCCGAATTGCATCACAGGGTGTTGCGGCCACCGCTCCCGGAAGTCGGCATTTGCCGCTGCCAATTCGTCGACCAGCGCGATGAGGTCGGCATCGTCCGGATAGCGGGCAAGGGCCAGGCGAAGCGTGCCCACGTTGATGTCCGCCATGCGCTCCCAGTCCGGTGAGAAGGTCCGAGCGGCCGGATCGAGGAAGACGTGCCTCGACAGATTGGGCGACGGTTCGGCATACACCGGCGCGTACAGGGCCTTGGCGCGGGCGTTGCCGCCGATGACATCCATCCAGCGATTGCGAACGAGGACCGTCACCTCCGCCATGGCGTCGGCCATCTGCTGCAGGCGGGGCGGCATGTCAGCGCGGGCACCATGCCGTGGCGGGCGACCGGACGCGTTAACCTGGCGCACGAGGTCGAGAAAGTAGTCGCGTTCGATCGCGCTGAGCCGCAGCGCGTCCATGAGCGCGGTGAGGACGACATCGGATGCCCCGCGCACATTTCCGCGCTCCAGGCGCACCTTCCGCAGGCTGCCCTTCGGGTATGCCGCGATGAGCCGCCGCGGCATCCCGGACGACCTGCTCCACGACTGGTTCGGTCCCGCCCGCCGGGACAAGGACGTGCGCCGGGACTTCGCGAAGTTCGCGACGGGCGCGCCCGACCGGGCCACCCTGCTGTCGTGGTTCGAGCGGATGCGGCGCTTCGACAGGCCGGTCCTGGTCGTCTGGGCCGCCCAGGACACCATGATGCCCGCCGCCCACGGCCCCCGTCTCGCTGCGCTCTATCCCAACTCCCGCCTCGAGGTCGTCGAGGACAGCGCCACCCTGATCCCCGAGGACCAACCCGAGCGGCTGGCCGCCCTCATCCGCGACTTTGCACTGGCCCCGCATCGACACACACCCCCGTCGAGAGTGCGCGACACGCCGTAATGACCGAATCATTACGGCGTGTCGCGCACTCTCGACGGGGTGGGGCGTCAGGATCGGTGCGTCGCGGAGGGATCGCGCAACAGGCCGATGGTGTCGAGTAGCAACCCTCGCAGGTCCTCCGTCGCGCCGCCTTCCTCCCACACGCGGATAGCGGTGAACACCGCGCCAACGAAAGCGCCGAGGACGACCCGGGCCTGCGGCAGTGACAGAGCGTGGTGGGGGGAGTCCGCGACCAGCCGGGCCAAGGAGTCGGCGACGTCGTCGGCCATCAGCCCAGCGGCGGCGCGGATGGACGGCACTTGGAACCAGAGCCGCGTTCGCCGTCGCGCCAGGTCGTCACCGGCCATGAAGTGCTCGTCGCCGAAGGCCCGCAGCGCGATGTCGAAGGCGTCGTAGAGGTTGTGCTCGGCCAGCAGCCCGGGCACGACGGCGAGGAGATCGTCGTCGTGCTCGTCGTGCAGCACGAGCCCTTCCTTGGTGAGGAAGTGCCGGTAGATCGTGCTCGGAGACACCTCGGCGGCGGCTGCGACGTCCTCGATCGTGACCTTGTCAAAACCCTTGTCCTCGAACAGATCCATCGCCGTCAGCTGCACGCGTCGCATCATCTCCACGCGCTGGCGTTCGCGCAGCGAGCCGGTATGCAGTCGCGCGAACGCGTCTGTCAGCTCGCCGACGCCGGAGCGCACCTGTGCCTGCGCGGTCGGGGGGCGGCGGGCGAACGGCATACGGCCACTCTAATTGTTGACAGTCACTTTCACGAGAACATAAAGTGACTCTCATGAGAGAGTCACTGTCAAGTTCAGTGGTGACGGCCAGGGGGATTCGCAAGAACTTCGGTGCCGTGACGGCCCTCGACGGCCTCGACCTGGACGTGCGCGCCGGCGAGGTCCACGGCTTCCTCGGTCCCAATGGGGCCGGCAAGTCCACGACGATCCGGGCCATCCTCGGCCAACTGCGGTTGACCGGCGGTCAGCTGCGCGTCTTCGGCCGGGACCCGATGGATACCGTCGCGGTGCACGAACGGCTCGCCTACGTACCCGGCGACACGGCCCTGTGGCCGGGCCTGAGCGGCGGGGAGTGCATCGACCTCATCGGGCAGTTCAACGGGCACCTCGACGCCGGCCGCCGGGCCGAGCTCATCGAGCGCTTCGAACTCGACCCCACCCGCAAGGCCCGCACCTACTCCAAGGGCAACCGGCAGAAGGTCGCCCTCATCGCGGCGCTCGCCACCGACGTCGAGTTCTATCTCCTCGACGAGCCGACCTCCGGGCTCGATCCGTTGATGGAGAACCGTTTTCAGGAGACGATCCGGGAAGTGAAGGCGGACGGCCGCACTGTCCTGCTCAGCAGCCACATCCTTGACGAGGTCGAGGCCCTCTGCGACCGCGTGACGATCATCCGCAGCGGCCGCACCGTATCCACGGGCAGCCTGGAGGATCTGCGCGCGCACACCCTCACGACGATCACGGTCACGACTGCCCGCCCGATACAGGGGCTGGAGGCGATGGCGGGGGTGGGCGCGGTGGTCGGGGAAAAGTGTGCCGCGGGGGTGCGCACGCAGTTGTCCACGACGCCCGATGCCCTCCCAGATGTCCTGACCCGCCTTGCCGCCGAGCGCCCCACAGCCGTCCACGTGCGGCCGCCCTCGCTGGACGAACTCTTCCTCGAGCAATACCAGCAGGCATCGTGACCGGCACCCTGCGCATTCTGGTGCTGCACCTGCGCACGGCCCGCCGCATGCTGCTCGCCTGGGCACTCGGGTTGAGCCTGCTCGTCGTCCTGGTCGCCCGCAGCCTCACAGCTCTCTACCCCGACCTCGGCGACCGAATCGCCTACGCCACAAGCAGTTCCAGCTCACAAGCTGCCATTGCCCTCAATGGCAGATGGGGCGACCTGACCACTCTGGGCGGCATCACGACCAACGAGGTCGGGTTCCTGGGCTTCCTCGTCTTCCCCCTCGCCGGCGTCCTCATCGCCGTCGGGTTGACCCGTCGCCAGGAGGACTTCGGCCGCGTCGAGCTGCTCACGTCGGGCCGGCTCGGCCGGCTCGCTCCGCTCGCCGGTGCCCTGCTCGCCGGTGTCCTGGCGATCCTCGCTTTCGGTGTCATCGCGACCGCCGGCCTGATCGCCGTCGATCTGCCCGCCGCCGGGGCGCTGCGGTATGCCGCGCTCCTCACCGTCTTTGCGCTCTCGTGGCTCGCTATCGGGGCGGTCTGCGCCGAGGTGAGCCAAGACGGCCGCACCGCAACGGGTTTCGCGCTGCTCCTCATCCTCGCCGCGTATGTCGCCCGAACGGTCGTCGACGCCGCCGGCTGGGATCTGGGTTGGTGGACGCCGATGGGCTGGTTGCCCTTGGCGGCGCCGTTCGGCGCGTGGCGCTGGCAGCCGTATGCCGCCCTCACCCTCCTGACGATCCTCGCCGCCACGGTCGCCGGTGTCGTCGCCCGGCATCGCGACCTGGGTTCTGGTCTCATCGTCCCGCGTCCCGGACCGGCTTTTGCGAGAACGGGTCTCGGCACCCCCTTGGGGTATGCGTGGCGGATGACGCGGGGCATCACGCTCGCCTGGCTGGTCGGGCTCGGCGTGTGGTCGGTGGCTCTCGGCGCGCTCAGCGCAGACATGACCTCTATCGTCCGGGCCAATCCGCAACTGCTGGAGGTGCTCGGTATCGACATGCTGGAGGATCTTGTGACCAGCCTCGCGCTCGTCATCGGCGCTCTCGGCGCGGCCGCGCTCGGCGTGCAAGGAATAGCCCGGCTGTCACAGGAGGAGGCAGCCGGGCGCCTCGGGCTCGTCCTCGCCACGCCGGTCGAGCGGCGCCGGCTGATCGGGGTCTGGGGGGCGCTGATCGCCGTCGGCTCAGCGGTCGTCATTCTCGCCCAGGGACTCCTCACCGGCCTGGCGACGTGGGCCAGCACGGGATCACGCGACGCTCTGGGGCGGTCGCTGTGGGCCGCGCTCGTCCTGACGGTCCCGGTGCTGCTCGTCGTGGCTTTTGCGTTGGCGCTCAGGGGACTTCACCCAGCGTGGGACGCCGCAACGTGGGTCGTCGTCGGATGGGGCGCCGTCGTCGGCTTCCTCGGCACCGCGCTCGACCTGCCCGCCTGGGCCCGCGATCTCTCCCCCATCGAGGCCGTCGGCCGCGTGCCGATGGCGGACCCGCGGCCGTGGCCACTCGGCATACTCCTCCTCGGCGGCCTGGCCCTGGCGGTGCTCGGCGTCCACGCGGCGGGCCGGCGCGACCTGGCGAAAGGGTGAGCGGTCCGCATACGGTGGAACGCATGAGCGATGACGCCCTCTGGGACCTCCTCGCGCGGCCTGGGCTGCGCGGGGTCCTGACGACCCTCAAGCGCGACGGCCGGCCGCAACTGTCGGTCGTCTTCCACCACTACGACGCGGCCAGCAAGACCCTCTCGATCTCCGTCACCGACACCCGAGCCAAGACCAAGAACCTGCGCCGCGACCCGCGCGCGAGCTATCTGGTGCTCGGCGACACGCCCTGGCAGTATGTCGTCGCCGAAGGCATCGCGGAGGTGGGAGACGTGGCGCGGGCGCCGGATGACGCCGCGGCCGACGCGCTCGTCGAGCTCTATCGTGCGCAGGCGGGAGAGCACGACGACTGGGACCAATACCGCGCGGCGATGGTCGCGGACCAGCGGCTCGTCCTGCGGATCCGGGTCGAGCGGGTCTACGGGATGATCGCCTAAAGGCGCGACCAGCACCGCCAGCGGGCAGGATGGACGGTATGAGCGATGCCGAGGAGTCCCGGCTGCCCGAGTGGGCGCAGCTGATCGATCAGGGTGGGCCGCTCTAGCGGTATGTTGCAGCGACGCCGATGGGGGAGTTCACCGTCCACACCCACGGCGGGCAGGTGACGAGCTGGGTCGGCCACGGTCTCGAGCGGCTCTGGACCTCGGAACGGCCGAGTATGCCGCGGGCAAGGCCATCCGTGGCGGCATCCCGGTGATCTTCCCCTGGTTCGCGAACGGCCATGGGGGAGAATGCAAACCCTCCCACGGGCTCGCCCGCCTGGCCACGTGGGAGCTCGCGGGATGGGGCACGACCGACGAGCCCGACGACACGATGGACCTTTAGTTCGATCCGCCGCCCAGCCCGCCGCCGCACCGCTCGTCACCGGCATCCACGTCTTCACCTTCAACGAGTTCACCGGTGCCGAGGAGTGGCGCCTCAAGCTGCGTCGCGACGTCGGCCTCGGCTGACGACGGCGGGTTACGCCGCGGCATGCGGCTGCTCGGCGCGCGGCGACGTAGGGTAAGACCTTGTGCCTGCCCGGTCCAGTCCGTCCTCGCTGCGGGGCTCCACACACGCGAGAGCTCGAGCGTCGGGGCACCCTGGAATGGGCGCCTTGCCCCACGACGGCGGCGTGACCTTCCGGGTCTGGGCACCGAATGCTCGCCACGTCGCGGTCATCGGCGACTTCTGCGACTGGCAGCTGCCGCACAAGGTGCCCCTGGCGCGCGATCATGCCCGCGCCGGCACGTGGTCGGTCTTCGTCCCGCACGCGGGGCCGGGCAGCGAATACCGGTTCCTCATCCGCCGCGGCGGCCCCTATGTATGGCGCATCGACCCCTGCGCCAGGCAGGTCACCCACTCCCGCGGCAATGGCGTCGTCGTCGACCCGGCCACGCTGGGCTTCGACGGCCACCACTTCGACGCACCCACCTGGGACGACCTCGTCGTCTACGAGGTGCACATCCCCACCTTCGCCGGAAACGCCAGTGGCCGAGGGACATTCGAGCAGGCGATCGGACGGCTCGACCATCTCGCCTGGCTCGGCGTCAGTGCCATCGAAGTGATGCCGCCCTTCGAATTCGGCACGCCGATCAGCTGGGGCTACAACCCCTCTCACCTCTTCGCCATCGAGAGCAGCTACGGCGGCCCGCACGCCTTCGCCCGTTTCGTGCGGGAGGCTCACGCGCGCGGCATCGCCGTCATCCTCGACGTCGTCCACAACCATCTCGGGCCGACGAATCTCGACCTGTGGCGTTTCGACGGCGGCGGCAGCAGGCGCTACGGGGGGATCTACTTCTACAACGACCGGCGCGCCCATACGCCCTGGGGCGCAACGCGACCCAACTTCAGCAAGAAGGAAGTCCGCAACTTCCTGCGCGACAGCGCCGTGCAGTGGCTAGAGACCTTCCAGGTCGACGGGCTGCGATTCGACGGCACCAACTTCATCCGCTCGCGGCTGGGCAATGTCTTCGCACCCCAGGATCAGCTGGCCCCCGGGCATGCCTTCCTCGCGGCGATGACGGCGGACCTGCGCTCCCGGCAGCCGTGGAAACTCCTCATCGCCGAGGACATGCAACGCGATGGGATCGTCACCCGCCCGAGTGCTGACGGTGGCCTGGGGTTTCACAGTCAGTGGGACGCCGGATTCGTCCACCCTGTGCGAAGGGCACTGGAGTGCCCGCGCGACGAGGACCGCGACCTCGAGGCCGTAGCCGCAGCGGTCACCGGCTTCGGGCTCGGCGCGGCATACGAGCGGGTCATCTTCACGGAGAGCCACGACGAGGTGGCCAACGGGAAGTCCCGGGTGCCGGAGTCCATCGATCCCGGGGCCGCGGACTCCTGGCACGCCCGCAAGCGCGCGGCGCTCGGACTGGCCCTCACTCTCACGTCGCCGGGGATCCCCATGCTCTTCCAGGGGCAGGACTTCCTCGAGGACCGCTGGTTCGACGACACTGTCGTGCTCGATTGGGACAAGGCCCACCTACACAGCGGTTTCCTCCACCTCGTGCGCGAGTTGATCCACCTGCGCCGCAACAGGTTCGGCGTCACGGCGGGTTTGACGGGGACGAACACCCGGGTGCTGCGCCTCGATCAGCACGCGAAGGTCCTCGCCTTCCACCGGTGGCGGCACGGCGGCCCTCGCGACGACACCGTCATCGTGGTCAACCTCTCCACCCACCCACTGCACGACTACGGGGTGGGTATGCCGCGGTCCGGCCGCTGGCGCGTGCGCGTCAACACCGACGCCCCGATGTTCGGCGAGGGTTTCGGGTCCGTGCACGCCGCCGATGTCGACACGGTGCCCGAGTGGGCCGACGGCTGCCCCCAGCGGGTGTCACTGACCATCGGGCCGTATGCCGCGCTGGTCCTCTCGCAGGACTGAAGCGTTCCCCGGACCGGCGGCGTCGCCGGAGTGGCGATATCCAATCGCGGCCGTAGCCGGGATTCGCCTCCATCACCCCACCCGAGTGGAATGATCCACCTGTGACGACCGTTCCAACCCCTCTCGTCAGGGACTTCCCGGTGCGCTGGCCGGTCCAGACCCGCTGGACCGACAACGACATGTTCGGCCATCTCAACAACGCCGTCTATTACGCCATGTGGGACAGCGCGATCAACGCCTGGCTCGCGCAGCAGACCGGAGTCGATCCCATGAAGGATGCGGCCTTCCCCGTCGTCGCCGAGTCCTCTTGTCGCTATGTGAGCGAGCTCGGCTATCCGGACGATCTGGTCGCCGGCATCGGCGTCGAGCGCCTCGGCTCCTCCTCCGTCACGCTGCGCCTGGCACTGTATTCCGCCAGCGCAACAGACGCCGATCCCGTTGCGGCCGTGGGCCGTTGGGTCCATGTCTACGTCGACCGGGCCACCCGCAAGCCCACGCCCATGCCGGCGGGCGAGCGCGCGGCATACGAGGCGATTCGATGAAAATCCGCGGTGCTGTCCTCACCGAGATCGGCAAGCCCGGACCGTATGCCGTGACTCGCCCTCTCGTGATCACCGACCTCGATCTTGCGCCGCCGGGGCCGACGGAAGTGCTCGTCGAGGTCGACGCCGCCGGCCTGTGTCACTCCGACCTGTCGGTCGTCGACGGCAACCGCGTGCGGCCCGTCCCGATGCTGCTCGGCCACGAGGGCAGCGGGATCGCGCTGGAGGTCGGGCGGGCGGTCGAGGGCATCGCGCCCGGCGACCGGGTCGTGATGACCTTCCTGCCCCGCTGCGGTGACTGTGCCGGCTGCGCCACCGACGGCATCCGGCCCTGCGTGCCCGGCTCGGCCCGCAACGGTGCGGGCGAAATGCTCACGGGCGGAAGGCGACTGAGCCTTGACGGTGCCCCGGTCAACCATCATCTCGGGGTCTCGGCATTCGCCACGCACGCGGTGCTCGACGCCCGCTCGCTCGTGGTGGTCGAGCCCGACGTGCCGCCGACCGTGGCGGCCCTTTTCGGCTGCGCGGTCCTCACCGGCGGCGGCGCCCTTCTCAATGCGGGCCGGCCCCGCCCGGGTGAGCGGGTGGCCGTGGTCGGCCTGGGCGGCGTCGGCATGGCGGCCCTGCTGACCGGCGCCGGCCTCGACGACGTCGAGGTGACCGGCATCGACCTCGTCGCGTCGAAGCGCGACCTGGGCAGCGACCTCGGCGCCCACGCCTCGATGGCACCGGAGGAGGCACCCGACGCCGGATTCGACGTCGTGATCGAGGCGGCGGGCAGCGGGCGGGCGTTCGAGACGGCATACCGTCTGCTCGCCCCCGGCGGCCGGATGGTCACTGTCGGCCTGCCCGCCCCCGACGCGACCGCGACGATCACGCCCCTCGATCTCGTGGCGGGAGGCCGCACGATCGTCGGCAGCTACCTCGGCTCAGCCGTGCCGGCGCGGGACGTCCCGCGGTTCGCCCAGCTGTGGCGCGAGGGCCGGCTCCCCGTCGAGCGTCTCGTCTCGCACGAGTTGGGGCTCGACGACGTCAACGCCGGCATGGACCGGCTGGCCCGGGGGGAAGCGGTCCGCCAGATCGTCCGCTTCTGAGGGTTCGGAGAGCACGCCGGATCTGCCGCGTCGGCCATGATGAGGCGGTGAGTTCACTCTTCGACATCGCCGGCCGCCGCGCCCTGGTCACCGGATCGAGCCGGGGCATCGGGTTCGCACTGGCGCGCGCCCTGGCCGAGGCCGGCGCGGAGGTGATCCTCAATGCCCGGGACGCCGCCGCCCTCGACGCGGCGCGCACCCGGCTGCAGCAGGTTGCCTCCGCACCCGTGCATACGGCGCCCTTCGATGTCACCGACGAGGACGACGTGCGGCGGGCCATCGGTGACCTGGGTGCCGTCGAAATCCTCGTCAACAACGCAGGCATGCAGCGACGCGCGCCCTTCCCCGACTTCGCGACGACCGACTTCGACGCCCTCCTGGCCACCAACGTCCGCTCGGTCTTCCTCGTCTCGCGGGAGGTGAGCCGTGCCATGATCGAGCGCGGTGCCGGCAAGATCATCACGATCTGTTCGGTGCAGTCGGAGCTCGCCCGCCCCGGGATCGCGCCGTACAGCGCGACGAAGGGCGCTGTGCGGATGCTCGTCAAGGGCATGTGCGCCGACCTGGGGCCCCACGGCATACAGGTGAACGGCCTTGCGCCGGGCTACTTCTCGACCGAACTGACCCAGGCCCTGGTCGCCGACGAACAGTTCACCGAATGGGTGCGCACCCGGACGCCCGCAGGCCGTTGGGGACAGGTCGAAGACCTCGCGGGAACCCTGCTGTGGCTCGCCAGCCCGGCATCCGACTTCGTCAACGGCCAGACGATCTTCGTCGACGGAGGGATGACAGCCGTCCTGTGACGGCGATCAGGCCAACGAGGTGAGGTCCCGGACGGCGTGCGGGCCCAAGGATCGCCGTGGCGCTACTCTCCCCGGCTCACGCCGCCCCGCCTCCACCAAGGCGTCTGCGTCAGGCAGAATCGGGGGATGACCGACATCGTCAAGGAAGACGTCCGCCGTGACCTCATCGCCCACCTGCTAGGCGGCGAGAGTGCCACCGACGACGCGATCGGCGTGCAAGCCGTGGCGGCGGAATGGGTCGATGACGAGGCCTCCTCGGTCGACGACATCTCCCAACGCGATGCGGCTGGTGACCTGCACGCGCTGATGCAGGAGCACGACGACCAGCAGCAGGCGTTGGTCGCCAAGGCGCGGGCGCTCGACATGACTGCCACCGAGACGGTGCGGCCCGGTGCCATCATCGGCCTGGACGGCGCTCACTACATCGTCGGCGTCGCCAGTGACGAATTCACCTCTGGCGCACTGACATACGCCGGGATCTCCGTCGATGCCCCCCTCTACGGCCGGCTCGAGGGAGCTAAGGCCGGAGACACCATCGCCTTCAACGGCCACTCCAGCACGATCGACTACGTCGCCTGACCCCCTCCCGGACGAAAGGACCACCATGGCCGACTTCGACGCCCGCATGATCATCTTGTCGACAGAGAACCTCGACGAGTCGATCCGGCTCTATTCGGAGGTGCTGGGCATGCCGCTGAAGTTCCGCGACGGCGACCACTTCGCCGCGCTCGACGGGGGCTCGGTCACCGTGGCTCTCGCGACCGCCATCGACCATCCGCTCCCCGGGCAGGTCGTCGTCGGCATCAAGACGCCCGACGTCGATGCCGCGGCCAAGGCAGTCGAGGATGCCGGTGGCGGGATCGCCAAGGCCGCTTACGACGATGCCCACGAACGCCGCTCTGTCGTCTACGACCACTTCGGCAACGGCATCGTCTTCTATTCGCCCCTGCAGCGCTGATCGTGCCTGAACGCGTCTCCTACCGGGTCTACTACGAGGACACCGATTCGCTCGGTGTCGTCTACTACGCCAACTACTTCAAGTACTTCGAGCGGGGCCGCAGCGAATTCCTCCGAGCCCACGGGCACGACGTCGCCGATCTCAATGCCCGGGGGTTCGGCCTCGTCGTCCACGCGGTCAGTGCCACGTTCCGCAAGCCCGCGGCCCTGGGTGAACTGGTCGAGGTCGTGACGTCCTTCGCCGTGACCTCGTCCTACCGCGGGCGGTTCACTCAGCGGGTCGAGCGGGACGGTGAACTCCTCGTCGACGGGGTCGTCGACGTGGTCTGCCTCGACGGGTCCGGGCAACTCATCGAGATGCCGGCGGAGTTGACGGCTCTCAGCGGGCCGTGAGCCGCACCCGCGGTCGCCGCCGGGATCGGCTGTGGTGGCTCGCGCTGCCGGTCGCGCCGATTCAAGGCGCGTGGCTCACCCGAACGATGGTGCGCTTCACCGACGCAGAGGGCGTCGCCGGCAAGGTCGGCAACGGGGCGCGGCACCTGGTTGTCGTCGCCCTGGGCGACAGTGTCACGGCGGGGTATGCCGTGGCCCACCACCGCTCGTCGATCGCCGGCCAACTGGCCGACCGGCTCGCGCAGCGGTATGCCGCGACCGTCGAGTGGCGAGTCGCCGCTCGCTCGGGTGCCACTGCAGGAGAAGCGATTTCGCTGGCGAGGCCGGACGTCCTCGGGGACGCCGACCTCGTCTTCGTCTCGGCGGGCGTCAACGACCTGAAGAACCTGCACCGGGCGGCGCAATTCCAGCGGGAGTTCGGGCACCTGCTCGATGCGGTGCTGGCGGCGGCGCCTCGTGCCCAGGTGTGCTGGCTCGGCATTCCGCCGCTCGATCACTTCCCGGCGTTCCCGCGGCCGCTCGCGGACGTCATCGGGTGGCGGGGTCGCGTCTTCGACGCGATCGGGCTGGCAGCGGTCGACGCGCGCGACCGATGCTTTCGCATCCAGTCCGACGGGCCGCTCGGGCTGGAGATGTTCGGCCCCGACGGTTTCCACCCGAGCGAGACCCTGCACGCCGCCTTCGCCGACGCCGTCATGGCCGCGCTCTCGCCGGACGCCTTCTGATCAAACCGGGTCGACGAAGTAGCTGTCGTCCATGGCGGGGTGCGGCTGGACGGGCACGACCTGCAGGCGCACCCGCTCCTCGGTCCAGCGCCGTTCCTCGATCGACTCCCGGGCGTCGTTCATGGCCTCGCAATGTGGTGCGGTCATATAGAACTCGAGTTTCTCGCAGGCCCGGTTGAGGCGGGCGAGTTTCTCGTAGTCCTCCTCGTCGGCGACCGCCTCGGCGAACTGGTCGACGACGGCCTGGACGGTCTCGCGGCGCACGCGGCGCATGAGTTTGGGCAGCAGGTCGATCGTGCCGTCTTCGCGGACGATGATGACCATCGAGCCCTTGCCCTCGCCGGCGAGATAGCGGATGGCCGAGTTGTAGCGTGCGCCCCGGCTGCCGTCGCCGGTGCCGGTCGCCGCGCCGTCGAGGATGACCCCGACCGCGTGGCACTGGGCATCTGGTGCGACCAGCACCGCCCCGTCGATCTTGGTCAGGGTGTGAAACGCCCTCTCCCCCAACGTGGCCGGCATGATCGTGAAGGCTTGTGGCAACAACCGCTTGCCTTCGGCGGCGGCGTCGGGATGCACGACGAGCATGGTTCCGTGCTGCTGGCGGGAGCACGCCTGCGCCATCTCCCACAGGGCCTCGGCCTCGGCCTGGTTGCCGAAGACGCGGCGCACGGTGTCGGCGAAGGTGCCCTTGTCCATGGCGTCGACGGCCACGGACGGTTGGCCGTGGTCGACCCGCAGCAACGGCTCGTCCTGGTGACGCAGTTCCCACGCGCCGTTGCCGACGATGTCGATGAGGAAGCATTGCTCGCTGGCCTCGTCATACGACGCATTGATCGCACCCAGGCCATAGACCTCCCGGCCGTCGGTGAGCAGGCGCAGCCCGGACCCGGACATCTCGAGCACTGTGCGGAACAGGCTCGGGACGGTCACCGGCGTCTCGTGTTCGAAGCGGATGTCGACGCTGACGGCCGGGTGTTCGCGCGGTGCCAGCACGAGGGACCCGAGGCTCGCCCGGCCCTCGTAGGTCTGAGCCGAGACGGCATCGAGCGCGTCCCGCAGGCCGTGCGCGAACTCCTGGCCGGTCCGGGCGACCACGCCGTTGACGAAGGAGTCCGCGGCCGACCGCAGGACCGCGCCGGCATCGATCCCCATGAGCGTCGTCGGCGTGACCCGGTCCAGTTCGCGCGCGGCGGCCCGCAGCACGTCGTTGATGATCGCCTCCGGGAAGGACTCGTCGACCGGCAGCCCACCGACCCATGGCCGGTGGTGATGCCTGGCGGGCCCGGCTCGGCATGGTGTTGCAGTCCTGGCGTGACCACAGCCGCTGGCGAGTGCGTGACCTGGTCCGCCATCTCGCCGGGTTCTACGAGCCGTGGAGCACGCCGCAGCATCCGCGGCCGTGGGACACCGACGCCTTGTTGGACCGCGTCGGACTCGGCGACAAAGCGCAGTCTCGCATCGGCGACCTGTCCGGTGGGCAGCGCCGCCGTCTCGACGTCGCGGTCGGTCTCGTCGGCCGCCCGGAACTGATGTGGATCACGGCGTTTGTCGTCTATGCCTCGATGGCCGTCTCCGGCATCTTCTATCCGATCACCGCCCTCCCCGATTGGCTTGCCGCACTGGGCAAGTGCCTGCCCGCCCACTGGATCGGGCTCGGCTACCGCTCCGCGCTGCTCCCGCCCGAGGCCGCCGCCCTCGAGGCCGGGGGCTCCTGGCAGACGGGCTTGACGGCACTGGTCCTGACCGGATGGGCCCTCGTCGGTCTGTCGGTCGCACCCCGCGCCTTGCTGCGCTTGGCCCGCCGCCAGTCCGGCTCGCAGGTCGCCGCGGCCCGCGACCGGATTATGTCTCGCGGCTACTGACCATGAGACTGAGACCTCGAAGGAGGATCCGGTGACCGACCAGGTACACAACCGCATCGCCATGCTGCGTGCCGAGCGCGGCACCTCCCGCCGCGAACTCGCGGATGCCTTGGGCGTCCACTACCAGACGATCGGCTACCTCGAACGGGGCGAATACTCCCCGAGCCTGCACCTCGCCCTGCGCATTGCCGGCTACTTCGACGTGCCCGTCGAGATCGTCTTCTCCACCGAACCCTTCCCCCGCCTCGGGTCGGGCCGCGCGGGCTGATCCCGCCCTGCGTGTCGGTATGCGGTGGCTCTAGTCTCGAAGGGTGCCTTGGGCCGCGTCGTGCGGCCGCCGTTCACCCGAAGGAGTGTGGATCGTGAGTGTCACCGAGACCTATCGCGCCGCCCGCGACGAGTTGCTGCGGCTGCGCGGTGATCACGACCGTGCGGTCACCGAGTTCCGGTGGCCCGACCTCGGGGACCGGTTCAACTGGGCGATCGACTGGTTCGACGCGATCGCCCGCGGCAACAACCAGCCGGCCCTCGTCGTCCTCGAGGAGGACGGCAGCCGCGCGGAGCGCACCTTCGACGAATTGGCGACCGCCTCCGACCGGCTCGCGGCGTGGCTCGGTGAGCGTGGCGTGGGGAAGGGCGACCCCGTCATACTCATGCTCGGCAACCAGGTCGAGCTGTGGGAGTCGATGCTCGCGATCATGAAACTCGGCGCCGTCATCATGCCGACCACGACGGCTCTCGGCCTGACCGATCTGACCGACCGGGTCGAGCGCGGCGGCGCCAAGCACGTGCTGTGCAACGCCAAGGATGCCTACAAATTCGACGGTGTCCCAGGGGAATTCGGTCGATTCAGCGTCGGCGCGGTGGACGGGTGGGAGGACATCACCGGCGTCGGCGCGGACCCGGTGCCGCCGGCGGCCCACCCTGGCACGACACCCGCCGACCCGCTCCTGCTCTACTTCACGTCCGGGACCACCTCGCGGCCGAAACTCGTTGTGCACAATCAGGTCTCCTATCCCGTCGGACACTTCAGCACGGTGTACTGGATCGGCCTGCAGCCGGGCGACCGGCACCTGAACATCTCCTCGCCCGGTTGGGCCAAGCACGCCTGGTCCTGCTTCTTCGCCCCGTGGATCGCCGAGGCGACGGTCGTGGTCGTGAACTACGCGCGGTTCGAGGCCGGACCGCTGCTCGCGCGGATCCGCGAGGCGGGTGTGACCACGTTCTGCGCGCCGCCGACGGTCTGGCGGATGCTCATCAACGCCGACCTGTCCGCCGGGCCCGGATCCTTGCGCGAGGTGCTCTCCGCGGGTGAACCGCTCAACCCCGAGGTGATCGACCAGGTGGAGGCGAAGTGGGGGCTGACGGTCCGCGACGGCTACGGGCAGACCGAGACGACCGCGCAGGTCGGCAACACGCCCGGCTCACCCGTCAAGCACGGCTCCATGGGCCGGGCGCTGCCGGGCATGCCCGTGGCCCTGGTCGATCCGCTCACGCACGAACGCGTCCACCCCCCGGCCGAGGGAGAGGTCTGTCTCGACCTGTCGGCCTCGCCGCTGGCACTGATGGACGGTTACCGGGGCGACGACGGCCGCAACGCCGAGGCGAAGGCCGCCGGCTTCTACCACACCGGTGACGTCGCGAGCATCGACGAGGAGGGCTACATCACCTTCATCGGCCGCACCGACGACGTCTTCAAGGCGAGCGACTACAAGATCAGTCCCTTCGAGCTGGAGTCGGTGCTGATCGAGCACCCGGCCGTCGCCGAGGCGGCGGTCGTGCCCGCTCCCGACCCGGTGCGTCTCGCCGTGCCCAAGGCCTATATCGCCCTCGTCGACGGGCACGCGCCGGACGAAGCGACGGCCAAGTCGATCCTCGGGTATGCTCGTGAGCACCTTGCCCCCTTCCAGCGGGTGCGGCGCATCGAGTTCTACGAATTGCCCAAGACCGTCTCGGGCAAGATCCGGCGGGTCGAGCTGCGCCAGCGCGAGAACGAAGGCACCGACGCCCATCGCGGCACGGAGTGGCGCGACGACCAGTTCCCGAATCTGTTGCGGTGATCTCGGCGCGGTTGTCGGCGACACTGTCGAGATGGCGCGCAGCAGCGGGACCCCGGTGAACATCGACGGGCATACCGTCACACTCACCAACCTCGACAAGGTGCTCTACCCCGAGACCGGGACCACCAAGGGCGAGGTCATCGACTACTACCGTGCCGTCGCGCCGTGGTTCATCGCCCACAACTCGCGGCGGCCCGCAACCCGCCTGCGCTTTCCCGACGGGGTGGGCACCGCCGCCACGTCGGTTACGCCCTTCTTCGCCAAGAACGTCGACTCCGGCACGCCGTCCTGGGTGCCGACCGTGACGATCACGCATCAGCACCGGGAGGCGGACTATCCGCTCATCGACGACGCGGCCACGCTGATCTGGATGGCGCAGATCGCGGCCCTCGAGATCCACGTGCCCCAGTGGCGTGTCGGCCCGCGGGGGGGCCACCACGACCCGGACCGGCTCGTGCTCGACCTCGACCCGGGCGAGGGTGCCGGGCTGGCCGAATGCGTGCGAGTTGCCTTCTTGTGCAAGGAGATTCTCGACGGTATGTCGCTGCCCTCGGTGCCCGTGACGAGCGGCAGCAAGGGCATCCACCTGTATGCCGGTCTCGACGGCCGCACCAGCGCGAGCGTCGCCTCGCAGGTGGCGCACCAGCTCGCCCTCGCTCTCGAGGTGTCGCATCCGGACCTGATCGTCAGCGACATGAAGCGATCCAGGCGCGAGGGCAAGGTGTTCATCGACTGGAGCCAGAACAACGGCCACAAGACGACCATCGCGCCGTATTCGTTGCGCGGGCGCAGCCGGCCGTATGCCGCCGCCCCCCGCGCGTGGGACGAACTCACCGAGGACGTCACGAACCTGACGTTCACAGAGGTGATGGAGCGGCTGCGCGCGGGTGACGACCCACTGGCCGTGTTGTTGCCGACAGACGCCGCCGTCGCGGATGCCGGCGACCGGCTCGCGACCTATCGATCCATGCGCGATGGCGCGAAAACCCCTGAGCCCGTGCCCGACAGCCCGCCGACGGCGACCGGCGTGACCGGCAACTCCTTCGTCATCCAGGAGCATCACGCGAGTCGGTTGCACTGGGATTTCCGGCTCGAACACGAAGGCGTTCTCGTGTCCTGGGCGCTGCCCAAGGGCCCGCCGACAGATCCGAAGAAGAACCACCTCGCCGTGATGACGGAGGATCACCCGCTCGAATACGGCACCTTCGAAGGCACCATCCCCAAGGGCCAGTACGGCGGCGGCGAGGTGGCGATCTGGGACGCCGGGACCTATGACCTCGAGAAGTGGATCGACGGCCGCGAAGTCATCGCGACGCTGCACGGGCGACCCGACGGCGGTTTGGGCGGCAGCGCGAAGTTCGCCCTCATCCATACCGGCAAGGGCAAGGACGACCGGCAGTGGCTGATCCACCGGATGACCGAGAGCCACGCGACGACCGACTCGGCGAGAGCGACGAAAATGGCTGCGCCACAAGGTGATGCCCTGCCTCACATCGCGCCCATGCTCGCCACCGCGGGTGACGCCTCGGACCTGCGCGCCGGGGAGTGGGTCTACGAGACGAAATGGGACGGCTATCGGGCCATCGCGGAGGTGGCCGACGGGGTGGCGCACTTCCGCAGCCGCAACGACAAGGATTTCACCCGCACCTATCCCGAACTCGGCGAGCTCGCCGCTCTGCTCGACGGACACCGAGCAGTGCTCGACGGGGAGATCATCGCCCTCGACCCGTCCGGGCGCTCCAGCTTCGGGACGCTGCAGAATCGGGGCGACGTCAAGGCCGGCATCGTCGCGCACTACATGGCCTTCGACGTCCTCCATCTCGACGGCGAGTCGCTCCTGAGGCGCCCCTACCGAGAACGCCGAAAAGTGTTGGAGAGCTTGGGGATCGACGGCAAACACATCCACGTCCCCGTCACCTTCGGCACCGACCGGGAACTGGCGCTGCGGACCAGCCGCGAGCTCAAGCTCGAGGGTGTCGTCGCGAAGACGGTCGACGGGATCTACCAGCCCGGAGCCCGCGCGCGCACCTGGATCAAGCTCAAGCATGTCTATGCCCAGGAGGTCATCGTCGTGGGCTGGCGACCGGGGGAAGGCCGCCGCGCCGGCGGGATCGGCTCGCTCCTGATCGCCGTCAACGAAGGAGGTGGCCTGCTGTATGTCGGCAAGGTCGGCACCGGGTTCACCGAGGCCGCATTGGCCGAGATCCGAAAGCGCCTCGACCGGATCGAGCGCAAGACGCCACCACTCGACGGCGTCCCCCGCGCGGACGCCAAGGACGCCCACTGGGTCACGCCGACGCTGGTTGGAGAGGTCTCCTTCACCGAGTGGACCACGACCGACCGGATCAGGCACCCGTCGTGGCGGGGGTGGCGACCCGACAAGGACCCGAAGGACGTCGTCCGGGGCGCCGGCTGACCCCGGTGCCGAGGGCTGGCGAGGCGGTGGCACTCGGCACAGCCGTGACACACGTCCGGCTGCCCGCTCGATCTCGTGCCGGTGGGCCTGGTGTGGCCGTGACCGGGGTCATCCCGGGTCTCGCCATGGTCGGTCCCTGAGACACGTGCCGACGCTATTTCCCCAGGCGTAGGTTCGAAGCGAACCGTTCATCGTCGTTGGGAAGGAAAAGCAGTGAGCCGCAACCGGTCTCATGTGGCACAGGTCGAGTCGAGCAGCGCGGGAATCGACCCGGTCGCCTATCGCTACGACCGGCCGGTCACCTTCTACGTCCTGGCGTCGGCGATCACCTGGGCGCTCTGGCTGGTGGCCGGTCGTCTCAGCCACCTCCCCGACCAGACAGCGACGGTCCGCTTCCTGACCGCCGCCGCCGGGCTGGCCGGCCTCGCGGCTCCGATGGTCGTCGCTGCGATCTTGATCAGCCGCCGGCCAGGTCTGTGGGCGGATGTCCGTTCGCGGCTGTTGTGGAAGCGTGGGACCTCGCGCTGGTACCTACTCCTCGTATTCCTCCTTATGCCGGCCAGCCTCGTTGCGGCGCAAGCTATTTCACTGCTCTTCGGCTACAGCGGCGATCAGTTCCTGTTGCGCACCGAACCCAGCTTCACCTCGGGTCTGCTGCCGGTGTGGGTGATCCTCGGCCTCGCCCCGATCGTCGAGGAAATCGCGTGGCACAGCTACGGCACCGACACCCTCATCACCCGGATGCGGCTGTTCTGGGCCTCGCTCCTCTTCGTGGTGTTCTGGGCGCTCTGGCACCTGCCGCTGGCGATGATCAAGGGCTATTACCAGGCCGAGCTCGTCGAGGAGGGCTGGCTGACAGCGCTGAACTTCCCGGTGAGCATGATCGCTTTCGTGTTTCTGATGAATTGGTTGTACTACCGCACCGGCCGCAGCATCGCCGCGGCGATCATCTTCCACTTCGTCGCGAACTACGCCAACGAGATCTTCCGGACCGATCCCGACACCAAGTTCATCCAGACCGGCCTGCTGCTGATCCTGACCGTCGTGGTCGTCGCCCGGAACCGGGAACTCTTCTTCAGCCGCCCGGCACGGAGTCAGAGGCGTGAGCCGGCCGCGCCGGCGCCTGGACCGGTTCCGGTGAACGCCTGACAGCCGGGCCGGCGCGCCCGGGGAACCACCAGTTCCAGCGGCCGAGCAGTCGCATGGTCGCCGGGACCAGCAGGCCGTGGAGGAGATGGCGCCGGCGTATCTCCTCGGGACGATCAGCGCCGGGTTGCTGCTCCCGGCTCCCGAAGACCTGCCCCCGGCTGCTTGCCGGTGACACCGGCGGACCGAGAGCGTCAGCCGAGGGCGAGGAGGCCAGGCACGTCGGCCAGTGAGCGCAGCAGGTCGTTGAGGTGCGTGCACGACTCCGGGCCGAAAAGATCTGACGAAACCCGTTCTCGCAGTTGACCAAGCGGTATGCCGCGCATCCGCTGTGCCGAGGCTGCGGCAACGGGGCATTCGCGATGGGGCAGGACGCGCGGGTGCGCGGAGAGGTGGCGCACGGCATACGACCCCCGGTCTGCGGTCACCGCGACGCGGTATTCGTGGAGCACGCGGTGTGCGCCGTCCGCGTCGGTGAACGAATCACGGAACCAGGCCTCGGCGACGACTTCCTCCCCGGTGTCGAGGACATCGATCCGCCGTCGGCGGGAGATGCCGTATGCCGGGAGCTCCGGAAGCGTATGCCACGCCAGGGAATCCGTATCGCAGCCGAGGTCAGGGGCGAGCGGAGTGACCGGAGCGGGAGGTATGCCGGTCTGCGCCAACGTGATTGCCGCGCGGGATTCGGCGGCCCAGCCGGCGCACACGTCAAGTCGCCGACCCGGTTGCGGCAGTGGGCCACCGGCGGATTCGGCGATCGCCCGACTACGGGTGAAGCCCCCGATGATCATGCCGCCGGGCAGATCGTCCAGCACCAGGTGCAACACGGTGCCGGCGTCATGCTGCCCGCGCAGGTGACGCCACAGTCCGGTGCGCCACCCGACAACCGCACGCCGGCCCACCATGTCGGCTATCCCCGGGGGACGTGGATGGGTCGTCAGCGCGGTGACACGGTCGCCCTCGACGGTCGCGGCGATCAGAGCGGTAGCGCGGACGATGCCCCGGCCGTCGGCAGCCGTCCGCAGGTCCCGTCCCCGGCCGGTGATCCGGATGGGACCATCGGGTCCCTCCGGGCGAATCAGGTCCAGATTCGTTGTCCTCCGGATCGATCCGGCGACGCGTTCCGGGGTGCCCCTCAGCGGTCCGTGCAGTCCGTTGTGAGCCATGGTGCCCGGGTCACTCGCGACCACCGCGGGCAGCACGCCGGTGCGGCCGTCAGTGTCGGGTGTATCGGTGCTCACACCGACATCCTCGCGCACGCTCAGCAAGCCTCGGTCAGGCTGGTTGCCATTGGCTTATGGCCGCCCATTGGTGGGAGGCTTAGGGGCATGACTCGACCCGTGATCGTGAACATCAGTCTTGGCGGGCCGGAGTCCGACTACGACCGGCAGGCCACCCTGCTCGGGCACACCTTCCGCATCATCCGGGTCGGGACGTCGGGTGACGTCGAAGCGGCGATCGACGTGGCGCGCACCTGGTCGGAGCGGGCCGCCGCCTTCGCCTTCTCCGGCATCCGCGAAACCCCTGGTGGAGCCCTCCTCGATATCACCGACGCTGACGTTGCGGCCCTGCGCCGCGCCTGCCGTCGCGTCCCGCTCACGGATGGCCACCGGCTGGCAGATGTGTTGGAGGAGTGGAGTATTCGCGCCGTACAGACCGAGTACCCCGCCCACTTCACCAACGCGCGCACGATTGTTCTCGGTGGCGGATACAAGCGGGCCGTCGCGGTGCTGGCTAGCTTCACCCGCAACATCGAATATGTGCCCGTCAAGGGGGAGCGGCCCAATCCGGTCATCCAGGCGGCGAAGTCCGTGAAGGGCCTGGCCGACGAGTTCGCGGGCAAGGCCAAGGAAGCCGTCCGCGATCCGCTCGCGCCGGCGCTGTGGGCGATGGGCAAGATCGCCCAACCGTCCCACAAGGGCCACGACGTCGTCGTCGGGCTCTTCGACGACATCGTCTCCGCCGGTCCGTCGGAGTTGTCCGGGATCACCGTGATCTCCTCGGCCATCTCACCCGAGCGCGAGGCCGAACTCGCCGAACGCGATGTCGACATGATCGTCGACACCACTCCGCAGCCCTTCCGCAATGTCACGGTCGTGACCGCCGTCCTTGAGGCGATGATGTTGCACCACCGCGGCAAGCGGAAGCTGGACGTCGAGTCGATGCTCACCGCCATCGAGGAGGCCGGGCTGCAACCGCGCATGTTGCACCCCAACGGCCCTCGGCGCAAGAGCCGGTTCGCGTTCGTCATCCACCCCCTCTCGACCCAGTACTTCCGCAACGTCGAGCCCCTCGGTTCGCTGACCAAGGTGCCCGGCATGACCCCGGTCATCGAGAAGGCCGCCGCCTACTTCCCACCCTTCGTTTACGGACGGATGACCGGCATCACCTCGCCGACGGGTGCCGAGGCCGAAGGGTGGCTGATCTCTGTCGGCGGCACACCCAAGGAGTTGCTGGCGCACAGTCCCGAGTTCACCTACGACCGGCTCCTCGAAGCGGCCGAGATCGCGCAGGGCCTCGGCGCCCAGGTGATGGGGCTCGGTGCCTTCACCAAGGTCGTGGGCGATGCGGGTGTCACGGTGGCACAACGGGCTCCGCTGCCGGTGACGACGGGCAACAGTTACAGCGCGTCCGGTGCCCTGTGGGCGGCGCACGAGGCCATCCGGCGCCTCGGCATAGCCGAGATCGACGCCGACGGGCGGTTGCGTGGCAAGGCGATGGTCGTCGGCGCCACGGGCGCCATCGGCTCGGTGTGCGCGCGGCTGCTCGCGATGGCGTGCGACGAACTGTGGCTCGTGTCACCGGAGACGGCCAAGCTGCTCACGATCAAGCACTCGATCGAGCGGGAGCACCCGCGCGCGAGTGTGCACGTGGCCGCCAAGCCCGACAAGCACCTGCCCGAGATGGACATGATCGTCACCGCCACGTCGGCGGCCGGTCAGAAGGTCCTCGACGTCATGCGCATCAAGCCCGGCTGTGTCGTCACCGATGTCGCTCGCCCGCTTGACCTTTCGGCCGATGAGGTCGCCAAGCGCCCCGACATTCTCGTCATCGAATCCGGAGAGATCGAGCTGCCCGGCGATGTGCACATGCGCGACATCGGTCTACCCAAGGGCGTCGCGTATGCCTGTCTCGCCGAGACCGTCGTGCTCGCCCTCGAGGGCCGGTACGAGCGGTTCACCGTCGGCCGGGAGATCGAGTGGGCCAAGGTCAAGGAGATCTATCAACTCGGGCTCAAGCACGGGATGAAGCTCGCCACGATCTCCGGAGTCAACGGCGTCTTCACCGAGGCCGACTTCGCCCGCGTCCGCGAACTCGCCCTGGCTGCCCGCGCTGCTCAGGAGGCCAAGAAATGAAGGATGTCGCCGGTGCCACGGTCCTGATCACGGGCGCTGCGAGGGGGATGGGACGCCTCTTCGCCGAGCGCGCCATCGCCGAGGGAGCCGACACGGTGGTGCTCGTCGACGTCAACGCCGGCGCCCTCGAACAGACGGCGGCCGAATTGTCCGGCGGTGCCACCCGGGTGCTCGCCGAGGTGGTCGACGTGCGCAAGCTGACCGACATCCGGGCGTGCGCGAAGCGCGTCGCCAACACCGCCGGCCCGGTCCAGATCCTCATCAACAACGCCGGTGTCGTGCGGGGCAACCACTACTTCTGGGAAACCGACCCGGTGGCGGACACCAAGTTCACGATGGAGGTCAACGCGCTCGCTCCGATGTATGTCGCGCGGGTGTTCTTGCCGCAGATGATCGAGAGCGACGCCGACTGCCGCCTGGTCAACCTCGCCTCCGCCGCCGGCCTGACCGCCAATCCCCGGATGGCCGTGTACGCCGCCTCCAAGTGGGCCGTCGTCGGCTGGTCCGACTCGGTGCGGCTGGAGTTGGAGCAGGCCGGACACCACCACGTGAAGGTCACGACGGTCTGCCCCTACTACGTCAAGACCGGCATGTTCGACGGGGCCCGGTCGGCGCCGCTGTTGCCGTTGCTCGAACCCCAGGACGTCGTCGACAGCACCTGGCATGCGATGGTGCGCGGGGACGCCATGCTCGTCATGCCGCGGACGGTGATCCTCAGCGAGACGGTCAAGGGGATTCTGCCTGTGGGAGTAAGGGATTTCGTCGCCGACAAGGTGCTCGGGATCTATCACACGATGGACGACTTCACCGGGCGTAACCCTGGTTGATCCCCCATCATCGGTGGGGGTCCTTGACGCGGGTCGAGGTTCGCTTGGCACACTTCCTTGCATGACGTCCGTGAGGACAGCCGGGGGGGAGTTGACGAGTGAGCGCGACGACAACGTCCGTGACACCGGTGAGTGCGTCCACGGCCGTGAGTGTGCCCAGGACCGTGGGAGCCAAGCAGCGGGTGGCCGCGGCACTCGGGGAGGCGAGTGCGGTGACTGCGCTGCTTGCGGTCTTTACGTGGATCCAGAACCGGCTGGGCACTAATACCGCTGCGGCGCACGCGAATGCTGACGCTGTCGCCCGCCTGGACGGAAGCGAGATCCTGGGGTGGGAGGTCAGTGCGAACACGTGGCTCGCCGGGATCCCTTTGCTCGCAGCGCTTTCGGCGCTGCTCTACAGCGTCGTTCTCTTCGCGCCACCGGCGGTCCTCGCGTGGGCCTGGTGGCGGGACCGCGCGGCATACGGCCGGCTGCGCACCATGCTCGTGACGTTGACGTTCGCCAGCCTCATCCCGTTCGCGCTCTTTCCCGTGGCCCCGCCGCGGCTGCACGTGCCGGGCACCGTCGACATCGTCGAGCGCCACCGGCTGCTCGGTTCGTCGACCACGCCGACGACCGAGAGTGCGGCCAACCTCTTCGCCGCTACCCCGAGTCTCCATGTCGCCTGGGCGTGCTGGTGCGCCTACGCGGTGTGGGTGGTGCTGCGGCGCCGCGGCTTCCGGCCGTATGCCGTCTGGTCCTTCCCCGTCGTCGCGGCGGCTGATGTCGTGGTCACCGCGAATCACTATCTCCTCGACGTCTTTTCGGGCGGGCTGCTGGCTCTGCTCACCATCGCCGGCGTCGGCGCCGGCCACCGGTGGCTGGCCCGCATCTGAGGTAGCGCAGCGGGCGAAATGGGGCGTCCTGCCGATGTGCGGGACTACCTCAGACGGCGAGTCTCGTGGTGTCGACAACGACGAAAACCCGAGACAAGGAGCAGTCATGAGCTACATCACCCCCGAACTGGTCGAGGCCGTCACCGCACGCCACTACGAGCTCGCCGGCGTGCCCGTGCCCGGTCAGGGCCGCCGGCCGTATGCCGCCCGCCACCACCGTCCTCGCCAAGCTCGGCGCCGCAACACGCGGCGAAGCCGCCGCCATCGCCCGCCGCGACGCCCTCCTGCCGTGGACCGACCCGGGCTGGTGGACGAGCCGGCTCAGCGGAGCGCTTCTCGCAGCAGGGCTCCCATGGCAGTGATCCCGGCGACCAGCCGGTCGTCGGGGACACCGGAGAAGCTCATCCGGGCGTGATGGGCTGGGGCTGGGTCCTCGGTGAAGAAGGGCGCGCCGGGCACGATGATGACTCCGGCCCGTGGGATGAGGACGTCGCGTTGGAAGGCGGCGGCGTCGAGGGACTCGGGGAAGGTGACCCACGTGAAGAGACCACCCTGCGCGTGGGTCCACGTGATTCCCTCGGGGAAGTGCTCGGCCATGGTGGCGAGCATCAGGTCCCGCTTGTGCCGGTAGACCGGCAGCATCGCTCGGATGTGTTCTTCGATGTCGAAGCCGGCGAGGTAGGCCGCGGCCGCGTGCATATTGAGGGTGCCGTTCTGCGTGTCCGCGCCGAGCTTGAGCAGCACGAGCTTCTCGCGGATCTCCGGCGTGGCGAGCACCCAGCCGAGCCGGAAGCCGGGCACCAGGATCTTGGAGAAGCTGCCGACATGGATGACCCGGCCGGTTCGGTCGAGGCTCTTGATCGCCGGCAGCCGCTCGCCCTCGTAACGTAGCTCTCGATAGGGCGTGTCCTCGAGGATCATGACGTCGAACTCCTCGGCGAGATCGACGAGCCGTCGCCGTCGCTCGAGGCTGAGGCTGCGGCCAGTGGGGTTCTGATAGTCGGGAACCGTGTAGATGAACTTGACCCGCCGGGTCGTCCGCAGCACCTCTTCCAGCGCTTCGACGTCGAGGCCGTCCTCGTCCATCGGCACCGAGACATACTGCGGCTCATAGGGGTTGAAGGCGATGAGCGCGCCGAGGAAGGTGGGCCGCTCGGTGATCACGACATCGCCGGCGTCCAGAAAGAGCTTGGCGACCAGCTCGAGACCCTGCTGCCCGCCCTGGGTGATGAGGATGTCCTCGGCGGTGCACGGCATACCGTCGCGCGTCAGGCGCGCCGCCACCTGCTCGCGCAGCAGCGGTATGCCGTCCGAGGCGGTGTACTGCAACGCTGCGGCGTTCGGCGGCGTCAGCAACTCGTCGAAGATCTTGTGCAATTCGTCGACGGGAAACAGGGTCGGGTCCGGATAACCACCCGCGAAGGAGGTGATGGCCGGATCGCCTGCGAGAGCAAGGAATTCACGGATCGCAGATGGTTGGACGAGCGCGGCGCGGCGGGCGAACGCGGTCATGCGAAACTCAGCCCACCGGGCCGGCCCGCCCGCAGCGCGGCAAGGTGCTCCTCGAAGTTCATCGCGTCGAAGAGCGACGCGCCCCCGAGAATCGCCGCCTGCAAACGACGCTCGCGAGCTTCGATGGCTTCGGCGCCGTCGATTGCGGCGGCCAACTCTGCCGTCGTCCCCACGACCAGGCCATCGTCGTCGCCGATGATCAGATCGCCCGGAGCCACCGTGACCCCACCCAGGGACAACGGGACGTCGACCTCCGGGAGGGCCTGTGCGGCATACGCATTGGGCGCGTAGCCGGTCGACCAGATGGGGATGTCCATCCGCGCGAGAGTAGCGGTGTCGCGGCTGCGACCCATGATGACGAGGGCCGCGAGCCCGCGCCGCTGGGCCTCGGTGCCGAACAACTCGCCGGCAACGGCCCGATCGTCGCCGCCGGCGTCGACCATGAGCACCTCGCCCGGAGCGCACTCGCGCAGTCCCGCGATGACGGACATCAGGTCCCGGTTCGCGCGGGCCGTCCGGACCGGCCCGGCGAACGGCCGGCCGGGCACGATCGGCCGCAGTGCCGGCGGCAGGATCCGCAGCGTCGACGCGGCATCGACGAGGCTGGTCGTCGAGACCTCCCCGAGGCGGGTCAGGAGGTGAAGAGTGGCGTCGCTCCCCATAGCCACACCGTAATCTGCGCGGGCGTACTGGCACGACGGAGCGCTCGAATGGTGGTCCGATCCGGGCGTTACCCAGGCCGCTCGTCTTCGACGGCTCCGCCCCGCACATTGTGCTGCGCGCCGAAGACGGCAAGGAGATGCTCGCGAGGACGCGCCTCAGGACCACGCCTGGACCGCGAACTCCCTCGGTTGACGCGGACTCCCTCGGAAATATCCGAGGGAGTTCGCGCGATCCCACGGAGTTCGCAGCACCGAAAGAATCCGACAGGAAATCTCGGATCGACGCCCCACGGTAGTCCGACTAATCTCTAGGAACTGCTCTGGTTCGGGGGCACAGACGCGCCCGGCGACGGCTAGGGCGCGCTCTGAGGAGGTCAGTGTGGACGACCGTGGCGGCGCTGGACAGGTCACTTTGACCGCTCCCTTGACGGGAGTCATGGTCCCGATCGAGGTGATTCCCGACCCCGTTTTCGCCAAGAAGATGGTGGGAGAGGGATTCTCGATCGATCCGTTGAGCAACGAACTGCTTGCGCCGATCGCCGGTGAGGTCGCCGACCTGCAGCCGTCCGGCCACGCGATCACCATCCGTTCGGCGGACGGTCTCGAAGTCCTACTCCACATCGGCCTGGACACGGTCAAGATGGAGGGCGAAGGCTTCACGCCTCGGGTGGCCGAGGGTGCGCACGTCGAGGTTGGCGATCCCCTGATCGCTTTCGATCTCGACCTGGTCGCCGCCAAGGCCAAGAGCCTGCTCACCCAGGTCGTCATCACCAACTCCGAGCGCATCGCCAGCCTGACTCCACGCGCGGGCTTCGTGACGGCCGGGCAGGATGCGGCGGCTGACATCGAGTTGGCGGGTGCCTCCGCAGATGGGGAAGCGCCCGTTGTCGGCGGACGGAGCGTCACGTCCGAGGCGCTGCTCATTCCGAATCCGACTGGGCTGCACGCCCGTCCGTCGGCGACGCTCGTCAACCTGGCCAAGTCCTTCAGTTCCGACATCCGCCTGCGCCGTGGCGAGGACTCCGCCAACGCCAAGAGCATCATGTCGATCATGGGTCTGGCCGTCGCCCGCGGCGACAAGGTGACGGTCACGGCATACGGTCCGGACGCCGACGCGGCGATCGTTGCGATCACCGATGCGATCAAGACCGGACTGGGCGAGGACTGCCCGCCCATCGGCACCAACGACACCCAGCCGGTGCCCGTCGTTGCCGCCCCGCCCAAGGCGGAGCCGGCGGCGCCACGATCGGGCGACCCGAACCTGCTCCTCGGAGTCTCCGCCTCACCGGGTCTCGGCATCGGCACCGTTTTTCAGGTGCGCCGCAGCGATATCCAGGTCGCCGAGTTTGCCGACGACCACCACACCGAGCGGCGCAAGCTCAACGCTGCCATCGACCGGTCTTTGCTCGACCTCTCGGCGCTGCAGCGGCGCCTCGAGGAGGACTCGGACGCCGACAAGGCGGCGATCTTCGGCGCTCATCAGGAGATCCTCGCCGACCCCGACCTGCTCGACCTCGCCGTCAGCGCCATCGACAAGGGCAAGAGCGCGCCCTATGCCTGGCGGGCCGCCGTCAACACCTATGCCGACCGCCTCGCCGGCCTCGACAACGAGATTCTCGCCGACCGCGCCAACGACGTGCGCGACGTCGGTCAGCGCGTTCTCGAAGAGCTGACCGGACAGCGCAGTGAGAAGCCGGAGATGGCGCCCGGGACGATCCTCATCGCCGAAGACCTAACGCCTTCCGACACAGCGCAACTCGACCGCACGAAGGTCGTCGGATTCGCCACCACCAATGGCGGGGCGTCGTCGCACGTTGCGATCATCGCGCGCTCCCTGGACATCCCGGCCGTGGCCGGCATCGAGGGCCGCGCGCTGTCGATCGCCGACGGCAGCCGCGTCGTCCTCGACGGCACCAAGGGCAGCCTGCACCTCAACGTCACCGACGAGGAGATCGCGCAAATCGAGGAGCGCCAGCGGGCTCTCGCAGAACGCAAGGCCGTCGAGGAGGCCCACAAGGACGAACCCGCCGTCACCACCGACGGCACACGCATCACGGTGGCCGCCAACATCGGCAGCGCCGACGACGCGCGCGACGCGATGACCAAGGGTGCGGACGGCGTCGGGCTGCTGCGCAGCGAGTTCGTCTTCCTCGGCCGGACCACCGCGCCGAGCGAACAGGACCAGGCGGACGCGTATGCCGCGTGTGCCCGCACGCTCGCGCCGGGCCAGCCACTCGTCATACGCACCCTCGACGTCGGCGGCGACAAGCCGCTGCCCTATCTGCCGCAGCCGGCCGAGGAGAACCCCTTCCTCGGCATGCGGGGGGTGCGGATCGGGCTCGAGACGCCCGAGATCCTGCGCACGCAGTGCCGCGCCATCCTCGCCGCGGCCGACGCGGGCGCCGAACTGCACGTGATGTTCCCGATGATCGCGACCCTCGACGATTGGCGCACCGCCAAACGCATCTGGGACGAGGAACGCGAGCGCAGCGGCGCGACCGCTCACGTGTCCCTCGGCATCATGATGGAGGTCCCGTCCGTCGCCGTGCTGGCGCCCCAGTTCGCGGCCGAGCCCGGATGCGACTTCTTCAGCGTCGGTACCAACGACCTGACGTCGTACGTCCTGGCGATGGACCGGGGCCACCCCAAACTCGCCGCGCAGGTCGACCCGCTCAACCCGGCCATCCTCACCCTCATCGGCAACGCCGCCACGGCGTTGCACGCGCACGGCAAATGGCTGGGGGTATGCGGTGGCGTCGCCTCCGACCCGCAAGCGGTGCCGATCCTCATCGGGCTCGGCGTCGATGAACTCAGCTGCTCGATCCCGGCCATCCCGTCCGTCAAGGCGGCCGTCCGGTCCTACTCGACCCACCAATGCCGCGACCTCGCCGCCAAGGCCGTCCAATGCGGCACCCCCTCCGAAGTACGCGCTCTCGTGGAAGGTCAGTGACCATGTCGGACACCGCACAGCAGATCGTCCAGGCCGTCGGCGGCGCGCAGAACATCGTCAGCCTCAGCCACTGCGCGACCAGGTTGCGCTTCCAGCTCGTCGACTCATCCGGCATCGATACCGCTGTCGTGGAGAAGATCCCGGGCGTCATGGGTGCCGTGCCGCAGGCGGGCAACCGCTACCAGATCATCATGGGCGGAGCCGTCCAGAACGCCTTCAACGACATCAATGCCCTGCCCGAGATGGCGGGTGGGGGCGCTCCCTCTGCGGACGACATCAAGGCGGCCGCCCGGGCGGGTGGCCCGCGCGGCAAGTTCGCCTGGCTCGACTCCTTCTTCGAGTTCCTCTCCGATTCCTTCCGGCCCGTGCTCGGCGCCCTGCTCGGTGCCTCGCTGTTCATCACCTTCATGTCGTTGATGAGCACGACCGGGGTCATCGGCAACTGGGCCGACCCCCGCACCGAACTGTCGCCGTCGTGGCAGTTCGTCAACTTGTGCTGGCAGAGCGTCTTCGTGTTCTTGCCACTGATGGTCGCCTACAACGCCTCCAAGAAGCTCAACGCCGACCCATGGGTGGGGTTCGCGATCATGGCCCTGGTCATGCTGCCCGGCTTCACGGCGTTGAAAGACTCCGCGCGCGACGCCAATGTCTTCGGCAGCACCGTGTCGATCGTCGACATCTTCGGCATGCCGCTGACCATCTTCAACTACGGCTCGCAGGTCTTCCCGCCGCTGCTGATGGCCGGGATCCTGGGCCCGCTGTACAAGTGGTTGAAGAAGGTCATCCCGGCGAACCTGCAACTGATCTTCGTGCCCTTCATCGCGATGCTGATCATGCTGCCGCTGACGGCCTTCCTCATCGGCCCGGTCGGTGTGTATGCCGGTGCCGCGCTCGCCGATGTGCTCAAAGCGGTCAACGACTTCAGCCCGTTCATCTTCGCGGTGCTGGTCCCGCTGGCCTATCCCTTCATGGTGCCCCTCGGCCTGCACTGGCCGATCAACGCGATCATGCTGCTCAACATCCAGACGCTCGGCTACGACTACATCCAGGGCCCGATGGGCGCGTGGAACTTCGCGTGCTTCGGCGCGACGGCGGGGGTGCTCTTCCTCGCCGCCAAGGACCGGGACGTCAACATGCGCCAGACGGCGACCGGCGCCCTGGTCGCCGGCCTCCTCGGCGGCATCTCCGAGCCCTCCCTCTACGGCATCCACCTGCGGTTCAAGCGCATCTATCCGCGGATGCTCATCGGGTGTCTCGTCGGAGGCCTGATCATCGGCTTCGGCGGCGGGCTGCATACCAATGCCTTCGTCTTCAGCTCGCTGCTCACGATCCCCGCGTTCGACAACATCCCGCTCTACCTGATGGCGATCACGGCTGCCTTCTTCACCTCGATGATCCTCGTCATCCTCTTCGACTACCGCACCGCCGAACAGAAGGCCGCCGGCCGGGCCGACCTCGCCACCGACGAACCGGCGCCCGTCGTGGTCGTCGTCGGCGACGCCGAGGCCAAGCAGGCGCAGCAGTGGTTCGACGCGATGGGCGGGTCGGACAATGTCGAGAAGGCCGACCTCGTGGCCGGCACTCGGGTGCGCGTGCAGGTCAAGGACTCCGCGAAGGTCGACCGGGCGGCGCTCGCCGACGCCGGCCTGCCGGGCGCCGTCGAGGTCTCCCCGGGTGTCTGGCACCTGGTCGCCGGCTTCACCGCCGACCAGCACGAGACGACGATGCAGCGCATCCTGGCCACGACGAAGTCGACGGTCGACCTGGCGGCCTAGCCCGACAGCGGCCTGGACCGGCACCGCATCGCACTAGATACCTCCCGGGGTATGCTTGGCGCCGTATACACTTCGCATCGTCATGCCTGGAAAGGAACCCGATGACCACCCGGGAACTCACCGACACCGACTTCGAGCAGGTCGTCTCGAGCAACGACATCGTGCTCGTCGACTTCTGGGCAGCCTGGTGCGGCCCGTGCCGCCAGTTCGCGCCCGTCTACGAGGCGGCGTCCGACAAACACCCGGACATCGTGTTCGGAAAGCTCGACACCGAGGCCCAGCCCGGCATCGCGGGCGCGGCGAATATCACCTCGATCCCCACGCTGATGGCCTTCCGCGAGGGCATCCTCGTCTTCTCCCAGCCCGGGGCCCTCCCCGCCGCCGGCCTCGAGCAGGTCATCGAGGGTGTCAAGGGCCTCGACATGGCTGCCGTGCACGCCCAGGTCAGCGCCCAGCGCGACCTGATGGACAAGCCGCGCGAGGTCTCCCTCGACGACCTCGAGGCCGCGCGGGCAGGCGGCGAGGTGGCGCTCGTCGACTGCCGCGAGCCCGCCGAATACCGCGCCGGGCACGTGCCCGGGGCGCTGCTGATCCCGCTGGGGCAACTCGTGGACAAGCGCGACGAGATCCCCGCGGACGGGCCCGTCTACGTCATCTGCCAATCGGGCAACCGCAGCCTCAGCGGCGCGGATCTGTTGCGGCAGATGGGCATCGAGGCCTACTCGGTCGCCGGTGGCACCGGCGGCTGGGCCGCGTCCGGCCGCGAGATCGTCGCCGGGCCCTACCCCACGGCCCAGGGCTGACCCGCCTCGTCGATAGTGCAGTCCGCCGAGGCGGGCCGGTCACCCGGAGCGACGGTCCTATGCGCACCAGACCTCGGCCTCGCTGATGAAGGCGGACGTCCACGGCCGCGTGGGCGTGCCCGCCCTCTGGAGTTCACCCGGCAGCATCCGGCCCCGCATCCGGATCGAACCGCTGCCGCCCGGGGCGAAGACCAGGCTGAGACTGTGCACGACGTCCCCCAGCGCGAAGTCGTCCGTGGCGAAGGCACGACGATCGAGGACCGGACTCATGCGGATGTCGAAACCGCCGCCATGAGCACGCATGCCGGTCGCGAGATCGATGTCGATGCCGACGCTCGCCGGATGATAGATCGGTTCCGGCCACGCCAGGCCCTCGACCTCAGGGAAGTGACGGGTGCAATGGCTCTCCAGCCAGCGCGCAAGCGTCTCGTCGTGCCCGACCAGGTGCACCTGCCCGGCACACCAGACCACCAGGGCGGTGCCGGCTCCCATGACCGACCAGTCGACCCGCCAGCACGACGCATAGGCGGTGCAGGCCTCGCCGTCGAAGAGCTGGATGCCGGGGTTGGCGCCCACGAGGATGACCTTGCGGGTCGCGGGGTCGGTCACCGCCGCGCGTGCGGTGCTGGGCGCGATCAGTCCGCCTACCGCGAGGACCCCAGCCCCCGCCGCACCCTGCAGCAACCCGCGCCGACCCAATCCATCTGTCCGTGACTGCATGACGTTCTTCCTTCCTGCACATGGACATGCTGACGGCGGCAGTCCACTCGCGTGTCCCGGGCGTGGGGAAGCAATTCGAACAGGATCGAATCCGGCCCACCCGGACCGGGCCAGTGGCACCCTGAGACGGTGTTCCGGATTCCACTGACGAGCGACAGCCTCGCGCGCTCGCGGTTCGCCCTGTCACCGGGGCCGGAGATCACCGAGACGCTCCACCTGCGCGGTCGCAGCCATTCCTACCCGCACGTGCGAGCGCGGCTGGCCGCCGCCGGCCGGTGCCCGCATCCGGAGCGTGCTCTGCTCGAGGCGCTGATCGATCCTGCCCATCCCTATATCCCCGACTTCCTCTCGCCCGTCTGCGAGCACCCGGTGTCGGGGATCGAGGAGGTCGCCGACGCGATCGCGAACACGCCGGAGTCGATCGTCGACTATCACGTGGACATCTGCTTTCGGGACCGGCCCGTGCACCCGCATGAGCAGGTGACCATCGGCACCCCCAGCGAATACGACGCCTGGCGGCGGCCGATGCCCCACGCTGTCGCCGCCCTGCTCGAGCGCGGCCCACGCCATGTCGCCGAGCAGGCCGCGGCCGCTGTGTGCGTGTGGTTCGACACAGTCCTCGCCGATGAGTGGCCGGCCACGCTCGGCGTCCTGCAAGCCGACATGGCTTATCGCGCAAAGCAATTGGCGACCCGGGGGCCGCGGGTCTGGTCGCGGATCTCGGCGAGGGGTGTCCTGGGCCGACGGTGCCGTCTGCGTCGAGTCCACCTTCGCGGTCGATGTCGACTGGGCCCGCGACGGCATGATCCTCACGCCGTCCACCGTGCTCACCGGCCGCCCGGCCGTCGTCGCCGAGGAGCCCGATCCGCCGCAGTTGATCTATCCGGCACGAGGCGTCGGGGCGTTGTGGTCGACGTCTTGTGCGGACCACACCTCCGCGACCGCCGACCTCCTCGGCACGACGCGAGCTGCGATCCTCGCGAACCTCCTGGCTCCGCGCACGACTCAGGACCTGGCGCGGCAGCTGGAACTGGCACCCGCCACCGTGTCCTTCCACCTCGGCATCCTCCATCGGGGTGGCCTGGTCCGGCGCTGGCGCTCCGGATCGCGGGTCTGGTACGAAGCGACCGAACTGGCCGCCCAGTTGCTCGGGTGAGGCTCAGTCCATGAGCGATGTGCCGGCAGCCGACCGGTCCGCCCTGGCGGAGTGTCGGTGACGGCGCGAGGCGCCGCGCACCCAAGGAGTGGAGCCCATCATGTCCGTGACCTGGCATGGCACCTACGACCTCGTCGTCGCCAGCACCGGCGCGGCCGCCTTCGCCGCGGCCGTCACGGCGGCCGACGAGGGTATGACCGTCCTCATGCTCGAGAGCACCGATCGTTGGGGTGGCAGCACAGCCATGTCGGGCGGCGGGCTGTGGCTGCCCAACAACCCTCTGATGCAACGGGATCGGGCTGGTGACTCACGGGAGGAGGCGCTGACGTACCTCGACGCAACCGTCGGCGATGCCGGCCCGGGCGCGAGCCGGCATCGCAAGGAAGCCTTCGTCGACGGCGTCGGCAGCTTCGTCAGCCTGGCCGAACCCGCGAGGTGACCGGTCGCTATTGGATGATCACCGACGCCCGGCATGCCCGGAAGTACCTGCGCTCCTACGCCCTCGACCCGCGTGCGAACAAGGCTCGGTCCGCTGCCGGGATTGCCCACTCTGCCATGCAATTCACGATCTGGCTGATCTGACCGGCCTGGACCCGACCGCGCTGGCCGAGACTGTCGAACGCTTCAACGCCAACGCCCGAACCGGGATCGATCACGACTTCGGGCGCGGCAACTCGGCATACGACCGCTACTACGGCGACCCGCTCAGCCGTCCCAATCCCAACCTCGGCACGATCGAGAAGGCGCCCTTCGCCGCCGTCGAGATCGTCGCCGGAGACCTCGGGACCAAGGGCGGCATCGTGACCGATGGGCACGCGCGAGCTCTCCGCGCCAACGGCACGGTCATCGAGGGCCTTTACGCCGCCGGCAACTGCTCCGCGTCCGTCATGGGACGCACCTACCCCGGCCCCGGCTCGACCCTCGGCCCGGCCGCGGTGTTCGGCCACCTCGCCGCCCGGCATGCCGCCGCGCAGGGCTGGGCGCCCGACGACACCCAGGACGTCGACCGCTCCCGGGTCGAGTAGGTGATGGCGGAGGTCGTCGCGCTGCTCGGCCCGATCCGCGAAGAGGATGGCCTCCCTGCTCGGCAACTAGAGAGAGGTCACAGCCGTAGCCGGGTGAGGTGGGGCGATCCGCGTGCGAGAGTGGCGGCATACGACCGTCTGTCTCGACAAGGAGTTCGTCATGCCCGAAGCCGTCATCGTCTCCGTCGCCCGCAGCCCCATTGGGCGCGCCATGAAGGGTTCGCTCGTCGACATGCGTCCGGACGACCTGACCGTCTCGATGGTGCAGGCCGCCTTGGCCAAGGTTCCCGAACTCGACCCGGTGACCATCGACGACCTGATCCTCGGGTGTGGCTCGCCCGCTGGCGAGGGCGGGTTCAACATGGCGCGGGCAGTGGCGGTGCTTGCCGGGTATGACGCCATCCCCGGCGTGACGATCAACCGCTACTGCTCCTCCAGCCTGCAGACGACGCGGATGGCCTTCCACGCCATCAAGGCGGGTGAGGGGCATGCCTTCATCTCCGCCGGCGTCGAGACGGTCAGCCGCTATCCCTCGGGCGCCGCGGACATGATGCCGGGCACCCACAATCCGCTGGTTGCCGACGCGGAGGCCCGGACCGCCGCCCGGTCCCAGGGCGGGGCCGAGGTATGGAGTGACCCGCGTGAGACGGGGCTCCTACCGGACATCTACATCACCATGGGACAGACGGCCGAGAACGTCGCCCAGATCACGGGCATCACCCGCGCCGAGCAGGACGAGTTCGGGGTCCGCAGCCAGAATCTCGCCGAGCAGGGCATCGCAAACGGCTTCTGGGCCAAGGACATCGTGCCGGTCACGCTGCCCTCGGGTGACGTTGTGGCGACCGATGACGGCCCCCGTCCCGGCACCACGCTGGAGGCGGTCTCGCAACTGAAGCCGGTCTTCCGGCCGGACGGCACCATCACCGCCGGCAACGCCTGCCCTCTCAACGACGGCGCGGCCGCCGTGATCGTCATGAGCGACACCCGGGCCAAGGAGCTGGGGCTGACGCCGCTGGCCCGTATCGTCGCCACCGGCGTCTCCGGCCTGTCTCCGGAGATCATGGGGCTGGGGCCGATCGAGGCCACCCGCCGCGCGCTCGCGATCGCCGGCATGACTATCGACGACATCGACCTGGCCGAGATCAACGAGGCCTTCGCTGTGCAGGTGCTCGGCTCGGCCCGCGAACTGGGCATCCCCATGGACAAGCTCAATGTCAACGGCGGCGCCATCGCCATCGGCCACCCCTTCGGCATGACGGGTGCCCGCATCACCTCGACCCTGGTCAACTCGCTTGCCTTCCACGACAAGCAGATCGGCCTGGAGACGATGTGCGTCGGCGGCGGTCAGGGCATGGCGATGATCATCGAGCGGCTGAGCTGAGACGCCGGAGGCCGGACGCGGAACCTCTGCTGATATGTGACTGGTTTCTGTCAAGTGGCAGGGTGAAGCGGGGTCTGCTGTGGCCTGGAGCAGACCCCGCTTCGTCGTTCAGGGGTGGGTGGCCGGGAGGCAGTCGTGTCAGGCGACGCGCGGTCAGTCTGATATTCGCGGGTTGGTTACCGCATTACCTTGTTTCGGCTGGAGAGTCGGGTGCTTGTCTAGGATCGAGCGTGCCCGGTCAAGGGTGCTCATAGCAGACTCGCTGGTCCTCTCCTCGCGCTGGCGCCCGGTCACCCGGTGTGGTTGTCAATGGCCAGGTAGAAGTCCCCGCTTTTGGCCAGGTAAAAGTCCCCACCCTCTGCGGGGTTGATCAGGGGGTGGGCAGCTCACCTCCTGTCCGTTCGCGGGCCTGGCGCATGCGGTAGGACTGGCCGTTGGTGACGACGGTGGTGGCGTGGTGCAGCAGCCGGTCGAGCATCGACACCGCAGTGGTGTGCTCGGGCAGGAACCGTCCCCAGTCCTCGAAGGAGTGGTGGGAGGCGATGCCGAGTGATCGACGTTCGTAGGCGGCGGCGACGAACCGGAATAGCAGCTGGGCGCCGGTGTCGTCCAACGGGGCGAAGCCGATCTCGTCGACCAGCACGACGTCGTTGCGCAGGAGGGCCTCGATGGTCTTACCGACGGTGTTGTCGGCCAGGCCGCGGTAGAGCGTCTCGACCAGGTCGGCGGCGGTCAGGTACCGCACCCGGTGCCCGGCCAGGACGGCCGCGTGCCCGAGGGCGATGAGGGTGTGGGACTTGCCCGTGCCGGCCGGGCCGATGAGCGCGACGTTCTCCTTGGCCCGGACCCATTCCAGGGAGGTCAGGTACGCCCATGTGGGGGCCGGGATGGAGGAGGCGGCCAGGTAGAACTCCTCGACCGTCTTGAGCACCGGGAACGTCGCGGCCTTGAGGCGTGCTCGTTCGTTGGAGGCGTCCCGGGCGGCGATCTCGGCCTCGACCAGGGCGCGCAGCACCTCTTCGGGTGACCACCGTTGGGTCTTGGCCGTGGTGAGCAGCTCGGGAGCGAGCTGGCGCATCGCGGCCAGCTTGAGCCGGCGCAGTCCCGCGGTCAGGTCCGCGTCCAGCACCGGCGCGGTCGGGGCGCTCACGAGGACACCGCCTCGGTGGCCGGGGCGTACTCGGCCAGCGACCGCCCGGCGACGGTGGGCAGGTCGATGACCAGGGCCTCCCCGGCCGGGCGCGGGGTCGGGACGCCGGTGCCGGCGGCCAGGATCGAGCGGACGTCGGCGGCCTTCCACCGCCCGAACGCGATCGCTCGTTCCAGGGCGGCGACCATCGCGGCCGGCCCGTGGGCGGCGGTCAGGGTGTTCAGTTCAGCCAACTCGGGGCCCAGTCGGGTGTGCCCGGCGCCGGCGGCACCGGCGATGAACGCCTCGGCGGCCGGGCCGAGTCCGCAGAACGCGACCTCGGCCACGCTCCTGGGGCGGATCGCGCGCACCGGGGCCGCGGGGCGGGCACCGCCGTAGTGCTCATCGAGCACCGAGGCCTCACCGGGGGCGAGGAGGGGGTGCTCGGCGTTGACGTGCCCGGTGTCGGTGTCCACGATCAGTACGCGGGCGCCGTCGACGACCACGCCGACGGAGGTGCCGATCAGCGCGTTGGGCACCGAGTACCGCGCTGAGCCGAGCCGGATCGTGGACAGCTTGTCGACCTTGCGCCGCACCGGTACCGGCCCGATGAGCGGACGCAGCGAAGGCAGCGGCGCGAGCAGGTCGACCTCGGTGGCCAATCGTTCGGCCGGGACCGCACAGGTCTCTGAGTGCACGGCGGCGTTGACCTGCGCGCACCAGTCGGCCGCCCGCTGGTTGGCGCCACCGAGATCGGCCAGCACCCGGGCGGCGCCGACGGCCAGGTCACCCCCGGGTCCGGCGTGCTCGAGCAGCAAAGGAAGGGCGAGGTCCTCCTTGCCGTAGCGGACCAGGTTCTCCACGACGCCCTTGGAGGCGGGGTCGGCCGCCTCGCAGAAGTCGGGCCGGAACCGGTAGTGCGTGGCGAAGCGGACGTAGTCGACAGTGGGCACGACCCGGTTGGCGACCACCCCACCCTTCAGGCAGCCCATTCGGTCGGCCAGCACGACCTTGGGAGTGCCGCCGAGGACCTCGAAGCACTCGGCCAGCATGCTCATCGTGGTCCTGGCCTTCTCATCGGCGGCGAAGCGGACGAACCGGAACCGTGACCAGGCCAGCACCGCAGCGAAGACGTGCACCCCGGCGATCACGCCCCAGTCGATGACCAGGTGCTCACCCGGGGACCAGAACGCCGGCCGGTGCCTGCGTCCGTGCTCACTGCGATACCGCTTCTTCTCATCGGCCACCAGGCGACGGAAGTTGCGCGGTGAGCCGGTATACCCGGCCGCCCGGGCCCTGGGCAGCAGGCGCTTGGCGCTGATCCGACCCTTGGAGGTGTCGACGCCGGTAGCGACGAGGTCGCGCACGACCTCGTAGTTCGCCGGCCGCGGCGCCCGCACCGGACGGGCCCCACCGGTGGCGTGGCGCTGCACGACGTTCCTGACGGTCTTGTGCGTGGTGCCACAGATGACCGCGGCGCCACGGTAGGTCCCCACCAGGTTGTAGGCGGTGATGATGTCCAACTCTTCCCTCATGTTCTTCAATGGAGCTCCCTGGGCGGTGCGGTGACTGGCTAGACACCACCACCGTTCACCGCCCAGGGGCTCAGCTCATGGACGACACGAGCAGAAGGTGGGGACTTTTACTTGGCCACCAGCGGGGACCTCAAATGGCCACCAGCGGGGACTTTGCCACGGCCATGGACAGTGGTTGTCCCTGAACGGGTTTGAGGGTGGTGTTAGTCGTCCATCACGGCCAGGGACCAGCACCAGCCGGCCAGTTCGCGGGCGATGGCGGTGTTGGCGACGGTGTGTCGCTTCTTGTGGGCCTCGA
>Ga0209053_1000068_pt1 | contig 140314 bp, 108 predicted proteins | sample EBPBio152010_DNA_FD_185864 | JGI IMG/M metagenome (GOLD analysis project Ga0209053, IMG submission 185864) | Wastewater treatment Type I Accumulibacter community from EBPR Bioreactor in Madison, WI, USA - Reactor 1_7/15/2010_ DNA (SPAdes)... | ecosystem: Engineered > Bioreactor > EBPR >... | reverse complement strand
TTCGGGGTGTCTCTTCAGCAGATCGTCAAGGGTCACATACAGTGCGGTGGCGAGGGTGTCCAGATCGGTGTCCACGAGAGCCTCCAGAGCTCGAGTTGCTTCGCAACACCGAGTCTGGGCACCCTCACCCCCCGAGTCACATACGCCACACCAGTCACCTTGGAATCAATCATCTAGGCGTCCGGGCGCCTAGGCGTCCGGGGCGGCCTCGCCGGCGGGGGCGTCGTGGCAGACGGCCTCGATGTTGTTGCCGTCGGGGTCGCGCACGAAGGCGCCGTAGTAGCCGGGGTGGTACTCCGGCCACAGCCGCGGGGCGTGCAGGCTCTCGGCGCCGAGCTCGATCGCCTTGTCGTAGAAGGCGTGGACGGTCGCGATGTCGGGGGCGGCGAAGGCGACGTGCATCTCGCGGTTGGGCTCGGCGCCGGGCCACCTGCTGATCCAGAACGCCGGCTTGCCCTCGGAGCCGTAGCCGATGGCGACGCCGAAGTCCATCTCTCGGCGGTGGCCCAGGACGCCGAGGACCTCGTCGTAGAACCGGGTGCTCGCCTCGAAGTCGGAGCAGTTGATCCCGAAGTGATCGATCATGCGCCCGATCCTGCCACCCGGGGCCGACAGGGGCGGGGGGCCGCGGCATACGCTGAGCAGGTGCGCGCGCTTGTGAAGACCGGGCCCCACCCCGGCCTGGAGATGCTGGACGTTCCCGAGCCGGTGTGCGGGAGCCTCGACGTCAAGGTGCGGGTGCTGCGCGCGGGGCTGTGCGGCACCGATCTGCACATCCAGGACTGGGACCCGTGGGCCGCGGCGACCCTGCGCCCGCCCCTGATCGTCGGCCACGAGTTCTACGGCGAGATCGTCGAGGTGGGTGAGGACGTGCCCGCCGGCACTCTCGCTGTGGGGCAACGGATCTCGGCCGAGGGGCACATCGTGTGCGGGCACCAGACGCCCCACTCGGCCGTGGTTGAAGTTGTGGACATGGAGTGTTCCCTTCGAATAGGTGTGCGGACAGTCCGCAAAAAGTCCGCAAGAGGTTCGTAACACGCCGCCCGTCACCAACGCTGTCAAAAACGTTTCCGCAGTTCAGCGGCTTGCCGCCAACGCTGCCCACGCCCGCCGATCATGCGGCACGAGTTCGAGATGTACTTCGACCTCTGAGTTGCTGAGCGACGCCGACTCATTGGACGACGCGACTCGCTGGGCGACGCCGGGGCCGCACCCACGCCGGGTGCGGCCCCTTCGCGTCACCTCTGCTGCCCTCCGCGATACACACCAGCTACGAGTAGTGCGCCTGCTCGTCGGCGCGGCTGGCATACCTGCAGGTCACAGGCTTGCCCGAGTTCGCAGGCCGCGGCACTCGTAGCCGGTGTGCACGGATCGGCTCCACACCGCGCTGGCGCGCTCAGAAGCCGCCGAAATCCCCGCCGAAGTCGCCGCCGCCGAAGTCCCCGCCCCCGAAGTCGCCGCCGCCCGCGTCATACCCGGCGTCCGATCCCGCATCGGTACCGGCGTTCGAACCGGCGTCCGAGCCCGCATCGGAGCCGGCATCCGCGCCGGGGTCGGCGGAGGCGTCATACTCCCCAGCCTCGGCGGCCTCGGGCGAGGAGTCGTAGCCGTCGAAGAGGGCGTCGGCGATGGCCGAGCCGATGACGACACCGGCGATGGTGGAGAAGAGAGAGCCCATCATCATCCCGCCCATACTCATCGGCCCGAACGCCGAATACATATAGCCAGGCCGCATCAGCTCGGCGCGGGTGGCGGCGCGGGCCATCTCGCGTGGTTCGTCGCTGTGCGGAGCTTCCCCCTCGGGCAGGTCGTCCCGCAGCCGGCCGAGCACCTGCTGGCGCTGCGCCGGGGACAACTGACCGAACGCGTGCGCATGCACCTCTTCCAGCTTCTCGGGCGGCGCGGTGCGCAACAGATAGCGATAGCGGGCGATGGCGCGTTCGTCCTCGGTCGCGCCGGTGTGCCCGATGCCGTCCTGCGGACCGGGAGCGCCCGTGCCGTACGACTGGCCAGGCCGCGCGTCATACGACTGCGGGCCGTATGACGTGGGCTGATTCGCTCGCGATGTGGACGTCCGGCCGAAAATCTTGTCCAGGAAACCCATGTTCAAACCACCCCTCAGGTCCACCCCTCGGACGGGGCCGATGGAGGTCATCTTAGGGCCGCGACGCGACCTGGGAGCGTTCTGGCAGTTGGGATTTCGCCGCGGAAGCTCTGCGCGAGGGCGGCAAAACCCCGCTCCGGAGGCCGTCCTGGGGGACTTTGGGCATCTCGCCTGGTGTTCCGGTTTCCGTGCACTACCCCTCAGGAGTAGGTTCACAACTACTGGCGCTCGGCAGCGCCGCCGGGCCGCCTAATACGACACGCACCTCTTGCGAAGGCAGGTTGTCCATGAAGATCGTGGTCCTCGTCAAATACGTCCCCGAGCCGACCGCTGTGTGGAAGTTCGCTCCCGACCACACCCTCGACCGGGCCGCCGTCGACGGGCGCCTGTCCGAGCTCGACGAGTATGCCGTGGAACAGGCCGTGCGCCTCGTCGAGGGTGGCGCGGACGCCGAGATCACCTACGTGACCGTCGGCCCCGCCAAGGCCAAGGACGGGCTGCTCAAGGCCCTGGCCATCGGCGGCGACAAGGGCGTGCACATCGTCGACGACGCCATGCACGGCAGCGACGCTCTCGCCACCTCGCTCGTCCTCGCGAAGGCGCTGGAGAAGGTCGGCTACGACCTGGTCCTGACCGGGATGGCCTCCACCGACGCCGAGATGTCCGTCGTGCCCGCGATGGTCGCCGACCGGCTCGGCATCAACCAGGCGACCTTCGCCAAGTCCCTCGCCGTGGACGGCGACGCGGTGACGATCACCCGCGACTCCGAAGCCGCCGGGCTCGAGGTCAAGACCCAGCTGCCCGCCATCGTCTCGGTGACCGACCAGACCGGAGAGGCGCGCTACCCGGCGTTCCGCCAGATCATGATGGCGAAGAAGAAGCCCATCGAGACCCTCTCACTCGCCGACCTCGGCGTCGGCGCGGACAGCGTGGGCTCCGGCGCCGCCGCGGTCAAGGTCCGCAGCATGGAGCCCGCTCCTGCCCGCCAGGCCGGCACTCTCATCACCGACGACGGCACGGGCGCCGCCCAGGTCGCCGACTTCCTCGCCGCCCGCGGCCTCCTCTGACCCCCGCCGAAGAAGACAGGAACCCTGACGTGTCCACCGTTCTCGTTCTCGCCGAACTGACCCCCTCCGGCGTGCGCCCCGCGACCCTCGAACTGCTCACCGCCGCCCGCGCCCTCGGCGAACCCGCCGCGGTCGTCGTCGGGCCGGTCGCCGACGACGTGCGCGCCGCGCTCGCCAAGCACGGCGCCACCACCGTGTATGCCGTCGACGCCCCCGACGCCGACCGTTACCTCGCGCTGCCCAAGGCCCAGGCGCTCGTCGACCTCGCCGGGCAGACCTCGCCCGCAGCGATCCTGATCACCTCGGGCACCGAGGGCAAGGATGTCGCGGCGAAGGTCGCCGTCCGGCTCGATGCCGGCATCATCACCGACGCCGTCGCCGTCGCCTCCGACGGTGGCACCGTCACCGCGACGCAGGCCGTCGTCGCCGGCTCGCAGCACGCCACGAGCGAGTTCACCCGCACCCCCGCCGTCATCACGATGCGGCCCAATGCCACGTCCGCCGAGGCCGCGCCGGCAGCGGGCGAGGTGCAGCAGATGTCGGTCTCCACCGCCGATGCGGCCCAGGGCGGCGAGATCACGGCGCGCACCGAGAAGGCCGCCAGCGGCCGGCCGGAGCTCACCGACGCGGCGGTCGTCGTGGCCGGTGGCCGTGGCGTCGGGTCCGAAGACGGTTTCGGTGTCATCGAGCAGCTCGCCGACGCTCTCGGCGGCGCCGTCGGCGCCACCCGCGCCGTCACCGACCTCAGCTGGGCCTCCCACGACCTGCAGGTCGGTCAGACCGGCAAGACGGTCGCGCCGAATCTATATGTCGCAGCGGGTGTTTCGGGCGCCATCCAGCACCGCGCGGGTATGCAGTCGAGCAAGATCATCGTCGCCATCAACAAGGACCCCAAGGCGCCGATCTTCGCGATCAGCGACTTCGGTGTCGTCGGCGACCTGCACCAGGTGCTGCCGGCGCTGATCGACCAGGTCAAGTCCCGCCGCGGCTGAGCCCCGGCACGCACCACCCTCGCGAAGGAGCGACCCGTATGTACTGGATCCGACTCGTCCTCGGCGTGCTGATGACCGTTGTCGCCTTGGGCATGGCGGGGCGCCGCCTCGGCTATCTCTACCGGGTCGGCAAGGCCGGGCAACCCATCGAGCCCGGCCGCCGGTCCTCCACCGGGGAAATGGTCAAGGCCGAGGCCGTCGAGGTCGCGGCCCAGCGCAAGCTCTTGCGCTGGACCGGGCCCGGGCTCGCCCACGCCGCGGTCTTCTGGGGATTCTGCGTCCTGCTCCTGACCGTCCTCGAGGCCTTCGGCGCCCTCTTCGACGAGAAGTTCCAACTGCCGGTCGTCGGCAATTGGCCCATCCTCGGTTTCCTCGAGGACCTCTTCGCGTTGCTGTGCATCGCGGCGGTCATCGCCTTCACGATCATCCGGATCAAGAACTCTCCCAAGGAGGAAGGCCGCAAAAGCCGCTTCTTCGGCAGTCACCTCGGCCCGGCGTGGTTCGTGCTGTTCATGATCTTCAACGTCGTGTGGACCGTGCTGTTCACCCGCGGCGCCCAGATCAACGCCCAGAACGTCGGCGGCTTCTCCCTCTCGGCCGCCGACAACCCGGACGGCCCGTTGAAGTTCCTCCGCGGGGCCTTCGCCTCGCAGTGGATCGCGCAGCTGTTCGAGCCGCTCGGGCACCGGGCCAACGAGATCCTCGAGACCGTCTTCCTCCTCCTCGGCCTGGCCGTGCTGCTCGGGTTCACCGTCTTCGTGACCTACAGCAAGCACCTGCACATCCTCGCCTCGCTGCCCAATGTCGCCTACGCCCGCCGCCCCCGCGCCCTGGGCGCGGCACTGCCGGTCTACTCGAACGGCAAGGAGGTCGACTTCGAGGACCCGGGCGAGGACGACCTGATGGGGGTCGGCAAGATCGAGGACTTCACATGGAAGGGCCTGCTCGACTTCGCGACCTGCACCGAGTGCGGCCGCTGCCAGAGCCAGTGCCCGGCGTGGAACACCGGAAAACCGTTGTCGCCCAAGGTGTTGATGATGGGCCTGCGCGATCACGCGCTGGCGAAGGCGCCATACCTCACCGCCTCCGAGGAGGCCCGCGAGTCGCTGCCCGATGACGTGAAGGCGCTCGCCGAGGTGCCACTCGTCGGCGCGACGGGCTATGCCGAGGACAACCCCCTGGGGGCCTACACCGCCACCGGCCCGGACGCGGTCATCGACTCCGACGTCATCTGGTCGTGCACCACCTGCGGCGCCTGCGTCGAGCAGTGCCCCGTCGACATCGAGCACGTCGACCACATCCTCGACATGCGCCGCCACCAGATGCTCATCGAGTCGGCCTTCCCCGAAGAGGCCTCGGTCATGCTCAACAACCTCGAGCACTCGGCCGACCCGTGGGGCCGCGGCGCCTCCAAGCGTCTCGACTGGGCCGAGGGTCTCGACTTCGAGGTGCGCGTCTTCGGGATGGCCGGCGAGGACAAGATCCCCGACGACGTCGACTACCTCTTCTGGGTCGGCTGCGCCGGCGCCCTGGACGAGACCGCGCAGCGCACCACCCGCGCCGTCGCGACACTGCTGCACGAGGCCGGCGTGGAGTTCATGGTGCTCGGCGACGGCGAGTCGTGCACGGGCGACCCGGCTCGCCGCATCGGGCACGAGTTCCTCTTCCAGATGCTCGCCAAGCAGAACGTCGAGATCCTCAACGAGGCCGGCGCCAAGCGCATCGTCGTCACCTGCGCGCACTGCTTCAACACGATCGCCAACGAGTACCCGCAGGTCGGCGGGACGTATGACGTCATCCACCACTCGACGCTGCTCGCCCAGCTCGTCAAGGACAAGCGCCTGACCCCGGTGAACCGGGTCGAGCAGTCGGTGACCTACCACGACCCGTGCTATCTCGGCCGGCACAACCGGATCTTCACCCCGCCGCGGGAGGTCCTGCTCGGCATACCCGGCATGCGGGTCCAGGAGATGGAGCGCACCCGCGAGCGCTCGTTCTGCTGCGGCGCCGGCGGCGCGCGGATGTGGATGGACGAGAACCTCGGCTCCCGCATCAACCTCAACCGCACCGACGAGGCACTGGCGCAGCAGACCGACGTGGTCGCGGCCGCCTGTCCCTTCTGCATCACGATGCTCGGCGACGGCATCGCCCAACGGCAGGCCGAAGGCCTGACCCGCCAGGTCGAGGTCACCGACATCGCCGAACTCCTGCTGCGCTCGGTCCGCCCGGACCAGGCGCCCGAGCCGGCCGAACCGGCCGGTGCCACCCCCGTCTCCTGACCACGAACCACCTCAGCCCGACACGACCGAAGAGAAAAGTGAGAGAACGATGACCGAGACCGCGACCACGGGCCATGTCGGCGGAGCCGGGCTGGACCTGACCACCTTGAACATGATGATCGAGTCGCTCGGCGACTTCGTCGACGAGGCGCTCTCCCCCGAACGAGTCCTCGAACTCGACCACGAGGACGAGTGCCCCGAGGACGTCGTGCGGGCGATGTCCGACCCCAACACCCTGGGCGTCCAGTTGGTCTTCATCCCCGAGGCCTACGGCGGCATGGACGGCGGAGCGTTCGACAGCTACCGCGTCTGTGAAGCCATGGGGCGCAAGGACATCGGCCTCGCGACCGCGGTGTTCGCGACCTTCCTCGGCTCCGACCCGATCGTCGTCGGCGCCACCGAGGAGCAGAAGCAGGAGTGGCTCGGCGCCATCGCCGAAGAGGGCGTCGTCTTCGCCTACGGCGCCACCGAGCCGGAGGCCGGCTCGGACCTCGGCGCGATGACGACCACCGCCGACCCGATCATGGGCGACGACGGCGAGATCACGGCATACAAGATCAACGGCCGTAAGCAGTGGATCTCCAACGGCTCCATCGCCGACTTCACCACGATCCTCGCCGCCACTCCCGAAGGCCCGACGTGGTTCGTCGTCCCCAAGGACACCCCCGGCTTCAGCGCCGGCCCCCCGGAGGACAAGCACGGCCTGCGGCTGTCCAACACCGCCGCCCTCTTCCTCGACGACGTCGAGGTGCCGGCGCACAACCTCATCGGGACCGAGGCCGGCAAGGGCCTGGTCCAGGCGCAGCAGGTCTTCGGCTACACCCGGCTCATGGTCGCGGCCTTCGGTCTCGGCGGCGGCTGGGAGGCCCTCGACCGGGCCATCGCCTATTCGAAGGAGCGGGTCCAGGGCGGCAGCGCCCTGTCGGAGAAGCAGGGTTTCACCCACAAGCTGATCGTCCCCCACGCCGTCCGGCTCGAGGCCGCCCGCGCGTTCATGGAGGACACCGCCGACAAGATCGACCGCGGCCTCGGCGAGAACGGCGCCATGAACACCGAAGGTGCCATCGCGAAATACCTTGCGACAGAAGCCGGTAACGCGGCCGCGGATGCCGCCATCCAGGCGCACGGCGGTTACGGATACACCCGGCCGTATGTCGTGGAGAAGATCAAGCGGGACGTGCGCATCACGACCATCTACGAGGGCACCTCGGAGATCATGGAGATGACGATCGCCCGCGACCGGTGGCAGTTGCACCTGAAGTCGATGGGCCGTCGTTACACCGACCTCGCGACCGAACTCGAGCAGCTGAACAACAGCAAGCCCGACGTCGGCGCCGGCATCGCCGCCCTCGGCGCCCGCGCGATGGCCGCGGTCCTCGAGGCGTGCAAGGTCGGGCGCCTGACCCGCAGCCAGCACGTGCTCTTCCGCCTCGGCGAGCTGATCGCCTACTGCGAGGGCGCGTCCGAGTTCGCCAAGGCCGCTGCCGCGGCGCAGGACGGAGCCCGGCACGAGAAGAACCCCGGCCGCTTCGACGGCGCCGCCACCTCCGCCATGGCGCGGGTGTATGCCCGTGAGGCCGCCCAGCGCATCGCGCTCGACGGGGCGCGGTATGTCGCGGGTGCGGCCGACCCCGGCTCTCCCGCCCTGGCCACGCTGGCAGGAGTGCCCACCGACGCGATCCGGGCCGCGCAGGCCGGGATGCTCACCGACATGGACTACATCGCCGACGTCCTCTACGGACGACTCGACGGCTGACTTTCGAGATATCTGTACGCAGGGAGTGGACGAGGATGACCAACACACCAAAGCCGGTGGCCGTTGTCGGGATGGCGGCGATCATGCCGCAGGCGCCGTCGGCGAATGCCTTCTGGGACAACATCAAAGGCGGGCGCTACAGCGTCACTGAGGTACCCCCGGAGCGCTGGGATCCCGCGCTCTACTTCAGCCCGGACCACGGAGCGCGCGACAAGACCTACAGCACCATCGGTGGCTGGGTGCGCGAGTTCGACTGGGACCCGATCAAGTGGCGCCTGCCCGTGCCGCCGACCGTGGCTGCTCAGATGGACGAGGGCCAGCGCTGGGCGATCAGCGCCGCCCGCGCGGCGCTGATCGACGCCGGCTGGCCGGAGTGGAATGTCGACAGCAACAATGTCGCCGTCATCCTCGGCAACGCCATCGGTGGCGAGAAGCACTACCTGTCCTCGATGCGCGTGCGCCTGCCGGAGGTGATCAAGCGGCTGCAGGAGTCGGCCACTCTCCAGGGATTGCCCGTCGACGTCCAGCAGCGCATCGTCGAGGAGACGCGTGCGGGCTACCTCGACAACACCTTCGAGATCACCGAGGACACCATGCCCGGTGAGCTGGCGAATGTCATCGCCGGCCGGGTCTGCCAGTTGCTCAACCTGCGCGGCCCCAACTTCACCACCGACGCGGCCTGCGCCTCCGGACTTGCGGCCCTGAACTCGGCCATCCTCGGCCTGGTCGATCACCAATACGATGCCGTCGTCACCGGTGGCGTCGACCGCAACATGGGCATCGACGCCTTCGTGAAGTTCTGCAAGATCGGCGCCCTGTCCGCCACTGGCACCCGGCCGTTCGACTCCGGCGCCGACGGCTTCGTCATGGGCGAGGGAGCCGCCCTGTTCGTGCTCAAGCGTCTGGAGGACGCCGAGCGCGACGGCGACCGGATCTACTCGGTGATCATGTCGGTCGGCGGCAGCTCCGACGGCAAGGGCAAGGGCATCACCGCGCCCAACCCGATCGGCCAGCAACTCGCCGTGCGCCGAGCCTGGGAGCAGGCCGGTCTCGACCCCGCCACCGTGATGGCCGTCGAGGCCCACGGCACGTCGACACGCGTCGGCGACGCCGCCGAACTCGCCTCGCTCACAGAGGTTTTCGGCTCCTCGAACCTGGCACCCGGATCGGTTGCCCTCGGCTCGGTTAAGTCGAACATCGGCCACCTCAAGGCGGCCGCCGGCACCGCGGGCCTGTTCAAGATGGTCCGCTCGTTGCACGAGAAGGTCCTCGCCCCGAGCCTGAACTTCAACAACCCCAACGAGAACGTCGACTGGGGCTCGATTCCATTCAAGGTCAACACCAGCCTGCGCGCCTGGCCCGACAGCCCGCACGGTGTGCGGCGCGGCGCCGTGAGCGCTTTCGGCTTCGGCGGCACCAACTTCCACGTGGTGTTGGAGGAGCACATTCCCGGCCGACACAAGGCTCCGGCCAAGGTCTTCGCCTCCGCTGAAGTGCCTTCCGCAGCAACGGTTTCCGCGCCTGTCGCCGGCCCCGGTGCCGCCGGCGGCCCCGCCAAGGCGCCCCTGCGGGGTGCCCTCGTCCTCGGCGGTCGCGACGATGCCGAAGTGCTCGGCAAGGTCCGCGAAGCCCTTGCCGCCGCCCAGGCCGGCACCGCGCCCGCACCGGCCGCGCCCGACCGTTCGGTCAAGGATGCGGCGGTGCGCGTCGCCGTCGACTACGGCGACGCCGCCGAGCTCGCCGGCAAGCTGGACAAGCTGGTCAAGGCCATGGCCTCCGGCGCGCCGGCCGCCTTCAAACTCCTTCGCCAGCAAGGCGTTTTCGTCGGCCGCGGCCCCGCACCCAAAGTCGCCTTCCTCTACACCGGCCAGGGCTCGCAATACGTCAACATGCTCAAGGACCTCGCGGCCAACGAGCCGGTCGTCAAGGCGACCTTCGACGAGGCGGACCGGGTGATGACCCCGCTCCTCGGGGGTCGCCCCCTGACGTCGTACATCTTCATCGACGGCGACGACAAGGACGCGGTCGACCAGCTCAACAAGCAGCTGATGCAGACCGAGATCACCCAGCCGGCCGTGCTCGCGACCGACCTGTCGCTGACGCGCCTGCTCGCGGCATACGGCGTGCGCCCCGACATGGTGATGGGCCACAGCCTCGGCGAGTACGGCGCCCTCGTCGCCGCCGGCTCCCTCTCGCTCGAGAGCGCCCTGGAAGCCGTCAGCGCCCGCGGCAACGAGATGAAGAAGGTCTCGGTCGCCGACAACGGCGCGATGGCCGCGATGTTCGGCCCGCTCACCGCGATCGAAGAGTTAGTCAAGACCGCGGACGGCTATGCCGTCGTCGCCAATATCAACAGCTACAACCAGGCCGTCGTCGGCGGTGCCACCACCGCGGTCGAGGATCTGGTCGAGAAGGCGAAGGCCGCGGGGATGTCGGCCACCCGCATCCCCGTCAGCCACGCCTTCCACACCGCGATCGTCGCGCCGGCGTCCGGGCCGCTCAAGGACGCGCTGCGCCGCCTCAACGTCGTCGGCCCGACGGTGCCCTGCGTCGCCAATGTCACGGGTGAGTTCTATCCGCTCGGCGCGAGCACCGACGTCATGCTCGAGATCCTCGGCCAGCAGGTCGCCTCGCCGGTCCAGTTCGTCAAGGGCCTGGAAACCCTGTATGCCGCCGGTGCGCGCGTCTTCGTCGAAGTCGGCCCCAAGAAGGCCTTGCACGGCTTCGTCGAGGACGTCCTCGGCAGCAAGCACGACGACGTCACCGCACTCTTCACCAACCACCCGAAGCTCTCGGACGCCACCGCGGTCAACCAGGCCCTGTGCGGGTTGTATGCCGCGGGCGTCGGATTCCCTGAGCCCGCCCCGGCGGCGGCACCCGTCGCCGCCCCGCCGACCCCGGCGGCGGCGCCCGCCGCGGCTCCTGCGGCGGCACCGGCCGCACCGACTGCACCGGCCGCCCCCACGGCATACCCGCAATCCACCGGAGGAACCACGGTGTCCGACAACACGATCGCCGAGCTGGGCAAACTGCTGGCCGGCGTGCTCGACCAGGGGCTGCAGCTGTATGCCGCCGACCTCGGCTACTCGAAGGGTGCCGCGGCCGTCGTCGGTCTGCCGGCCCCCGCCGCCGCCTCCGGCGGCGCCCCCACGACGGGCGGCGAGCCGGTCGTCATCACCGGTGCCGCGCTCGGCCTGCCCGGCGTCGAGAAGATGTTCGACGACGCCAATGTCGCCCGCATCCTCGCCGGTGAGAACTTCATCTCCGTGCTGCCGCACGAGGTTCGCGCGCTCATGGCGGACAAGCGGGTTACCCGCATCGTCAAGGACGCTCACGGTGGCGGCAGCTTCCAGACCATCGACGACGTCGCCGACGTCATCAAGCTCGCCGGCATCCACGCGCCGATCGACGTCGTGGCCGAGTTCGGCCTGGACAAGGCGCGCGACGAGGCGCTCGACGTCACGACCCGGATGGCGGTCGCGGCCGGCTTCGACGCGCTGCGCGACGCGGGGATCCCCCTGGTCATGCGCTACAAGAAGACCACGCTCGGCACGCAGTTGCCCGACAAGTGGCTGCTGCCCGAGGCGCTGCGCGACACTACGGGCGTCATCTTCGCTTCGGCCTTCCCCGGCTACGACCGGTTCGCCGAGGAGATCGAGAAGTACGCCCTGCATCGCGGTCGTCGTGACAATCTCCTTGCGCTGGAAGGCGTCCGGGCCCGCATGACCGCCGACGACCCGGCGCGCGCCGAGGTCGACCGGCTCATCGGCGCGCTGCGTCAGGCCCTCGAGGCCGAGCCCTACGCGTTCGATCGCCGCTTTCTGTTCCGCGTGCTCGCGATGGGCCACTCCCAGTTCGCCGAGATCATCGGCGCCCGGGGCCCGAACACTCAGGTCAACGCCGCCTGCGCCAGCACGACCCAGGCAGTCTCCCTGGCCGAGGACTGGATCAAGGCCGGCCGGTGCGAGCGCGTCATCGTCGTCTCCGCGGACGACGCCTCCAGCGAGCACCTCCTCCCCTGGGTCACCACCGGCTTCCTCGCCACGGGCGCCGCCGCGACCGACGAGAAGGTCGAGGACGCCGCCACGCCGTTCGACAAGCGCCGCCACGGCATGATCGTCGGCACCGGCGCGGCGGCCATCGTCGTCGAGTCGGCCGAGTCGGCCCGCGAGCGCGGCCTGGCCCCCATCGCCCAGGTGCTCGCCTCCATCACCGCGAACAGCGCCTTCCACGGGACCCGTCTCGACGTCGATCACATCGGCGGCGTCATGCAGTCCCTGATCGCCGAGGCCGAGCAACGCGGCATCGACCGGCACGCCATCGCCCCGGCGACGATGTTCGTCTCCCACGAGACCTATACGCCCGCCCGCGGCGGCAGCGCCTCGGCCGAGATCAACGCGCTGCGGCAGGTCTTCGGCGCCTCCGCCGACCGGATCGTCATCACCAACACCAAGGGCTTCACCGGGCACGCCATGGGCGCCGGCATCGAGGATGTCGTCGCGCTCAAGGCGCTCGAGACCGGGATCGTCCCGCCGGTGCCGAACTACAAGGAACCCGACCCCGACCTCGGCGCGCTGAACCTCTCCCGCGGTGGCACCTACCCCGTCGAGTACGCCCTGCGCCTGGCCGCCGGGTTCGGCTCGCAGATCGCGATGTCGCTGATCAAGTGGGTGCCCCCGGCCGACGGCCGACGCCGCGCGCCGCAGGAGCTCGGCTACGCCTACCGCGTCATCGACCAGGCCGCCTGGCAGACGTGGCTGGACACGCTGTCCGGGCACACCGGCAGCGCGCTGGAGGTCGACCACCGGCGCCTGCGCGTCGTCGACAACGGGGCCCCGGCCAAGCCGGTCACCCTGACCACCCGGGTTCCCGTGCCGTATGCCGGTCGCCTCGCCCCGCTGGGCGCCCGCGCCGGCGCGGCAGCGCCAGCAGCCGCCCCGGCCGCTCCGGCGCCGGTGAGTATGCCGTCCGCCCCCGCGGCGCCCGCTGCCCCGGCTCCTGCACCTGCAGCGCCCGCGCCTGCTGCCTCCACGCCTGCTGCCCCCGCTCCGGCGCCGGCCGCACCGGCGGCTCCCGCGGCACCGCCGGCTGACGAGATCCTGGAGCGGGTCACCGGAATCGTGTCGGAGATGACCGGCTACCCGCCGGACCTCCTCGATCCCGACCTCGACCTCGAGGCCGACCTCGGCGTCGACACCGTCAAGCAGGCGGAAGTCTTCGCCGCCGTGCGTGGTGCGTGGGACCTGGAGCGTGACGAGAACCTCAAGCTGCGCGACTTCCCCACCCTGCGGCATGTCGCCGGCTGGGTCCGCAGCAAGCTCGGCCTGCCCGAGCCGTCTGCCGCTGCTCCGGCCGCGGCTCCGGTCGCCGCCGTTCCGGCAGCGCCCGCGGCTCCCGCAGCGGCGCCTGCGGACGAGATCCTCGACCGGGTCACCGGAATCGTCGCGGAGATGACCGGCTACCCGCCGGACCTCCTCGATCCCGACCTGGACCTCGAGGCCGACCTCGGCGTCGATACCGTCAAGCAGGCGGAAGTCTTTGCGGCCGTGCGTGGTTCGTGGGACCTGGAGCGTGACGAGAACCTCAAGTTGCGCGACTTCCCCACCCTGCGGCATGTCGCCGGCTGGGTCCGCGGCAAGCTCGGCCTGCCCGGGCCGTCTGCCGCTGCCGCCGCGCCGGCAGCTGCTGCCCCGGCTGCTGCGGCTGCCCCCACGCCGGCGGCGCCGGCACCAGCCGGTGCTCCGGCCGGTGACGAGGTGCTGGCCAAGGTGACCGAGATCGTGGCCGAGATGACCGGCTACCCGGCCGATCTCCTCGACCCCGACCTCGACCTCGAAGCCGACCTCGGCGTCGACACCGTCAAGCAGGCCGAGGTCTTCGCCGCCGTCCGTGGCAACTGGGATCTCGAACGCGACGAGAACCTCAAGCTGCGCGACTTCCCGACGATGAACCACGTCGCCGGCTGGGTGCGGGGCAAGCTCGGGCTGCCCGAGCCGAGCGCGGTGGCACCGGCCACAGCCCCGGCTCCGGCTGCCGCTCCTGCGTCCACACCCGCTGCGTCCGCGCCCGCGTGGTCCGCCGACGGCATGCCGATCTCCGGAGCGAAGGCATTCCCCGCACCGGCGGCGGCTGCTCCGGCCGGTGACGAGGTGCTGGCCAAGGTGACCGAGATCGTGGCCGAGATGACCGGCTACCCGGCCGACCTGCTCGACCCCGACCTCGACCTCGAAGCCGACCTCGGCGTCGACACTGTCAAGCAGGCTGAGGTCTTCGCCGCCGTCCGTGGCAACTGGGACCTCGAACGCGACGAGAACCTCAAGCTGCGCGACTTCCCGACGATGAACCACGTCGCCGGCTGGGTCCGCGACAAGCTCGGCATCGCTGCACCGAGCGCCGCAGCCCCGGCGGCTGCTGCGCCCGCGGCGGCGCCGACGTCTGCGGCACCGCCCGCGGGGGCGCCGGCCGGTGACGAAGTGTTGGCCAAGGTGACCGAGATCGTGGCCGAGATGACCGGCTACCCGGCCGACCTGCTCGACCCCGACCTCGACCTCGAAGCCGACCTCGGCGTCGACACCGTCAAGCAGGCCGAGGTCTTCGCCGCCGTCCGCGGCAACTGGGACCTCGAACGCGACGAGAACCTGCAACTGCGCGACTTCCCGACGATGAACCACGTCGCCAGCTGGGTCCGGGGCAAGCTCGGCATCGCCGCGCCGAGCGCGACACCTGCCGCCGCACCGACCTCTGACACCGCCGCTGCCGCAGCGGCAGCCCCGGCAGCGCCGGCTGCCGGCTCGGACGCCGTCCTGGCCAAGGTGACCGAGATCGTCGCGGAGATGACCGGTTATCCGGCCGATCTGCTCGACCCCGAGCTCGACCTCGAAGCCGACCTCGGCGTCGACACCGTCAAGCAGGCCGAGGTCTTCGCCGCCGTCCGCGCCAACTGGCACCTCGAACGCGACGAGACCCTCCAACTGCGCGACTTCCCGACGATGAACCACGTCGCCGGCTGGGTCCGCGACAAGCTCGGCATGGCCGCGCCCTCCGCAGCTGCGGCCGGCGCGCCGGCGGCTGCCGGCGAGACCACGCCTGCGGCTGCCGCACCGGCCGCCCCGGAGCATCCCCACGGGAAGCTCATCAAGGGCGACCTGCGCGCGATCGACGCGCTGCCGCGCCGCATACCCGTGCCGGCCCTGCGCCCGAGCGCGGAGCAGTCCGTGGCCACCGGCGTGGAGCTGAAGGGCGCGCGCGTCGTCGTGCGCGGCGAGAGCAGCGGCGTCGCCGACGCCCTCGTCAAGCGGCTCGAAAAGGCCGGCGCCACCGTGCTTTACGGCCCGGCGGAGGACAGCGACGACGAGTTCGCCGGCCGCTTGGCCGAGTGGATGGCCGAAGGCCCCATCGCCGGTGTCTACTGGCTGCCGGGGCTGGACGATGAGGGCGACGTCACGGCATACGAGCTGAACGAGTGGCAAGGTGCGCTGCAGCGCCGCGTCAAGGGGCTCTATGCCACGATGCGCACGCTGTGGGAGACCAGCCCCTTCCTCGTCGTCGCGACGCGCCTCGGCGGGTTCCACGGCTACGACGCCGGCGGCGCGACGAGCGTCCTCGGCGGCGCGGTGACGGGCTTCGCGAAGTCCTACAAGAAAGAGCGGCCCGACGCCCTCGTCAAGGCCGTCGACCTGCCGGCCAGCCGCAAGACGGCGGCCATCGCCGACCTGCTCATCGAGGAGACGCTGCGCGATCCCGGCTGTGTCGAGGTCGGCCGCGCGGCGGATGGCCTGCGTTATGGCGTGGCCTTCGTCGAGCGGGCCTTCACCCCGCTCGGCCCGGACGGTTCGCCGCACGGCGAGGGCGGTATGACGCTCGGCAAGGACAGCGTCTTCGTCATCACCGGTGCTGCGGGCAGCATCGTCTCGGCGATCACGGCGGACCTGGCCAAGGCCAGCGGCGGCACCTTCCACCTGCTCGACCTGACGCCTTCACCCGATCCTGACGACGAGGACATCAACACTTTCCGCGACGACAAGGCCGCGCTGAAGGCCCGGATCGCCACGCGCCTGAAGGAGCAGGGCAAGAAGCCCACACCGGTCCTCATCGACCGCGAGATCGCCCGGATCGAGCGGCTCGAGGCGGCCCTGACCGCGATCGAGGCGGTCACCGACGCCGGCGGCAAGGCCTTCTACTACCCGGTCGACCTGACCGACGCCGGCAATGTCGCTGAGGTCATGGAGCAGGTGCGCGAGCGCAGCGGCAGCATCGACGTGCTGCTGCACGCGGCCGGGCTGGAGATCAGCCGCAACCTGCCGGAGAAGGAGCCGCGCGAGTTCAACCTGGTCTTCGACGTCAAAACCACCGGGTGGTTCAACGTGTGGCGCTCGGCCAAGGACATGGAGGTCGGCGCGGTCGTCGTCTTCTCCTCTGTCGCAGGGCGTTTCGGCAACCAGGGCCAGACGGACTACTCCTCCGCCAATGACCTGCTGTGCAAGGTCGTCTCCAACTTCCGCCGCACGCGGCCCCAGACCCGCGGCATCGCCACGGACTGGACGGCGTGGGGCGGGATCGGCATGGCGACCCGCGGATCCATCCCCAAGATCATGGAGATGGCCGGGGTGCAGATGCTGCCGCCGGAGGCGGGCGTGGCCTGGGTGCGTCGGGAACTGGAGTCCTCGGCATACAGCGGCGAGGTCATCGTCGCCGGGGTGCTCGGCGCCATGGCCGCCGAGTACCACGAGAGCGGCGGCCTCGACCGCAGCGCCGTCGGCGCCGGGACCGGCCCGATGGTCGGCGAGGTGTCGAGCAGCGTCCACACGGGCGTGACGTCGAAGACCACGCTGACCCCGGCGGAGCAGGGCTTCCTGACCGATCACCGCATCGACGGCACCCCGGTGCTGCCGGGCGTGATGGGCATGGAGTCCTTCGCCGAAGTGGCGAGTCTCATTGCGCCGCAGGGTTATCGCGTCGCGGCGGTCGAGGACGTCTCGTTCGCGGCACCGGTGAAGTTCTTCCGCGACGAGCCGCGAGAGCTGACGATCTCGGCGGTCATCACCCCCGCTCCCGACGGTGACGACCTCATCGCGCACTGCGCCCTGACCGCCAGCCGCGAGCTGCCCGGCCAGAGTGCACCGGTGACGACCACCCACTTCACGGGCACGGTCGTGCTGACCAAGAGCGAGCCGGAGGCGCAGAGCGTCGAGGGCAGCACCGAGGCACCCGAGCAGACCGTCGGCTCCGATGTCGTTTACACCTTCTACTTCCACGGGCCCGCCTATCAGGTGGTCTCCGAGGCGTGGAAGGACAACGGCGGCTCGGTCGCGCGGTTCAACACCGGCGTCCCGGACAACCACGTCCCGGCGGACGCTCCGCTGATCACGGCTCCCCGCCTGGTCGAGCTGAGCTTCCAGACGGCCGGATTGTGGGAGGCCGGCACCCAGGGACGGCTCGCGCTGCCCATGCGCGTCGCCTCGACCCGGGTGCTCAAGGACCCGGCGAGCGTCGAGGGTGACTTGTTCGCCCGCGCCACGCCGACTGCCGAGGGCTTCGACGTCGTCGTCACCGACGCGGCCGGCGATGTCGTCGTCGTCCTCGACGGCTACGCGACCGTACCCCTTCCGGGTGACCTCAGCGAGGACGTCGCATCGGCGCTCGGCGCGACGTTCGCCTGACCCCATCCACTCTCGACCAGATCAAGGGAGCTTTACCCGTGGGAGCGACAATTCGGCTGGCCGTGATCGATCACGGCGAACCCGCCGTGCGCCTGGTGGCGGCTATCGGCAATCTCAACCGGGACCCCGGCACCCGGATCACGAGCGTGGTCGTCGCACCGGACACGACCGCGCCCTGGTTCGCCCGCGAGGGCGACGAGTTCCTCTCGGTGCCGGCTGCGGCCGGCGCCGAGGGGCTCGTCGCGGCCCTCCAGGCGGCGGGGATCGACGCCCTGTGGCCGAGCGAGGTCAGCGCCTACGGGTCGCTGCTCGAGGTGGTGCGTTCGGCGGAGGACGCGGGCATGACGGTCCTCGGCCCCAACGCCGGCGCGATCGAACGACTCACCGACCCGGGCAACCTGGCCACGCTCGCCGAGCAACACGGCATACCGGTGGACGCGGACGGGCCCGCCGAGCGGCTCCTCGAGGTCGACACCCTCACCGACGCCGCCGGCACGACGTGGGCGCTGCCGCCGCGGGAGGTCACCCTCCAGCAGGACGGCGAGTTGCTCATTGCGGAGTCGCCGATCAGCGCCATCGCCGAGGACGTCCTCGAGGATGTCACGGCGGCGGCACGCACCCTCGCGGGCGCGTGCGCCGCGATGTGCGGCGCAACGGGCTCCGCGGTCGTCACCTTCGCCGTGCCCTTCGACGGCAGTGCGTATGCCGTGCGCTCGCTCGCCGTGGGCGGGCGGCCCGAACACGCGGCGATCGAAGAGACGACCGGTGCGAGTTTCGTCGGGCTGCAATGGCGGATCGAGACCGGCGGCTCGTTGGACGCCGCACCGCCCGAGGGCGACGGCTACACGATCGAGGCGCGCATTCTCGCGCGGGACCCGGAGGGCGGTCACCCGACCGGCGGCCGCGTCGAGTTGTTCTCACTGCCCGTCGGCACGGGTGTGCGGGTCGACGCCAGTCTGCGCGAGGGAGACCTCGTCGACGCCGAGCGCGATCCCGTGCTCGCCACCGTCACGGCGTGGGGTCTGGACCGCGCCCAGGCGCTGAGCCGCCTGCGGGCAGCTTTGGAACGGACGGCGATCGCCTTGTCCGACGGACTGACGAACCGGTCGGTCCTGCTGGCCGTGCTCGGCAGCGACGACGTGGCCGCCGGGCCCGTCACGGCGGCCTGGCTGCCGGAGACCCTGGGCGGCGGCGCCCTGGAGCCGCCGCCCGACCCGATGGCCCTGGCGGCGGCCGCCGTCGAGTTCTACGAGGCCGATTTCGCCCTGGTGCAGGACAGCTTCCGCGCCAGCGCCTCGCGCGGGCGTCCGGCGCACCCGGAGCAGGTCGGCGCCCAGATGCAGCTGACCTATCGCGGCCAGCCGCACCGCTATCGGGTCGACAAGATCGCCGCCGACCGCTACCGCATTCGCGACGGCGCGGCGGTCGACGTCACCGTCGACCGGCTCTCCGACCACGAACGCCGAATGGTCGTCGCCGGCCGCAAGGTCCGGGTCGTCGTGCAGCCGCAGGAGGAGGCCGTCCATCTCGAGATCGACGGCGTCGCCCACACCGTGCGCCGCGACGACGGCGTCGTCGTGCGCACCGGCTGGCCGGCCCTCGTCGGATCGTTGCTCGTCTCCGTCGGCGACGACGTCACGGCGGGCCAGCCGATCGCGATCCTCGAGTCGATGAAGATGGTCACCACGGTCACCGCGCCCTTCTCGGGACATGTGACCTCGGTCGCCGTGCTGCCCAACGCCCAGGTCGAGAAGGGCGACCCGCTGCTGCGGATCCGCACCAGCGCGAGCGCGGACGAGGACACCTCGAATGCCGACGTCAGTCTCGCCACGCTCGCCGAAACCCCTTCCGGCGCAGCGCCGGTCAGTGAGAGCGCCCGAGTCTTCGGCGGCCTGACCAACTATCTGCTGGGTTACGACCTGGACCCGGCGGCGGTCAAGGTGCTGATCGCGGCATACCGCAAACTCGCCGCCGGCGAGGACAGCAGCGAACTGCGCGAACGGGAGGACGCCTTCCTCGACCTCTACGCCGAGATCGGCTCGCTCTATCGCCCGCGCGTGGAAGCCGACTCCGGCGCCGACCCCGACGAGGAGGACCCGGACAACACCCAGGAGTTCTTCATCGCCTACCTGCAGTGGCTCGACCCGGACCGGGCCGGACTGCCCGCCAGCTACCGGGTGCGGCTGCAGCAGGCGCTCGCGCGGTATGGCGTGGACTCGCTGGCGGACCGCGAGGACTTGCGTCGCACCACCTTGTGGATGTTCCGCTCCTTCAGCCGGGTGCCCGAGATGGCACCGGTCGTCGTCGCGATCCTCGAGCGCCGCATGGACAAGCCGGATGCCGAGCCCACCGCCGACTGGCAGGACCGGCTCGAGCGACTCGTCGCGGCCACCGAGGGCCGCCAGCCCGAGGTCACCGACCTCGCCCGCGACGTGCATTTCCAGGCCTTCGAGCAGCCGGCCATCGAGCGGATCAACGATGTCACCGCTGCCGAGATGGCGACCCACATGGGAGTCCTGGCGGACGACCCGCACGTGGCGGACCGCTCCGACCGGATCAACCGGCTCGTGTGGTCACCGCATCCGATGCGCTCGCTGTTGCTCGACTCCTGGCGCGACAGCCTCGCCTCCCCGGCCGACGCGGACCAGACCCAGGCCTTCCGCGCCGCCATCCTCGAGACCTACCTGCGGCGCTTCTATCGCATTCGCGACCTGCGCGGCCTCGACATCGACATCGTCGACGGCTTCGAGGTGGCCTTCGCCCACTACGGCCACAACGGCATGGATCTGCACGTCGTCGCGGGCTACCTGCCGCTCGAGGACCTGCCCCGGGCCTCGCGGGCCATCGCAACACACCTGAGCACCAAGGCTTTCCAGCGCGAAGCGATCGTCGATCTGGTGCTGTGGCGCGAAGGTGAGTGGGACGACATCGAGGCGCTTGCTGCCCATACGGCTGACATCCTCGCCCAGTGCGACTTCGGCCGTGTGCTGCACCGGCTCGACCTGACGATCACGACGATGGGCGGGCACCGGGCCAGCCGGCTGCGCACCCAGCACCTGACCTACCGGCAGGGCGAGGACGGGTCCTTCGTCGAGGAGCAGATCTATCGCAACCTGCACCCGATGCTCGGCAAGCGTCTCGACCTGTGGCGGCTGTCGAACTTCACCCTGACGCGGTTGCCCTCCCCCGAGGACGTCTACCTCTTCGACGGCGTCGCCAAGGACAACCCCAAGGACCACCGGCTCTTCGCCCTGGCCGAGGTGCGCGACCTGACTCCCGTGCGCAACGAACTCTCGGGCGAGGTCACCTATCCCCTCCTCGGGCGGATGGGCCTGGCCGCGCTCGCGTCGATGCGGGCCGCGCTGGCGACCTACCCGGTGCGCGAGCGCCCGGTCGCGAACCGGCTCGTGCTCTCGATCCGGCCGACGTGGACCATCCCCGCGACCGACTGGTATCCGCTGGCGCGCGCCTATGAGGGGCTCGCCCGGGGCGCCGGTCTGGAGAAGATCGTCCTGCACGTGACGGTCCCGGAGACCGACCCGGTCGGGAAGCGGGTGTTGCGCGATCGCATCCTCGTGCTCGACGGACTCGGCGCCGGTGGCCTGTCGATCCGCATGGACGAGCCGGGCCCCAACCCGGTGCGGCCGCTGACGAAGTACGCCCAGAAGGTGTTGACGGCCAACCGGTTCAAGTCGCCCTACCCCTACGAGATCCTGCGGATGCTCACCCCCAACCCGGGGGACGCCTCGCCCTTCCCGTCGGGCCGGTATGTCGAACTCGACCTCGACGAGGACGGCGAGACGCTGATCGAGGTGGACCGCGAGCCGGGCAACAACAGCGCCCACGTCGTGGTCGCCCTGATCACCAACTACACGGACACGCAGCCGGAGGGTATGACGCGCATCGCCCTGCTGTCCGACCCCACCCAGGGGCTCGGAAACCTCGCGGAGCCGGAGTGCCGCCGGATCAACTCGGTCCTCGCCTACGCGTTGGAGCACAAGATCCCGGTGGAGTGGTATGCCGTCTCCTCCGGAGCGCTCATCGCCATGGACTCCGGCACCGAGAACATGGACTGGATCGCCCTGACCCTGCGCCGGCTCATCGAGTTCACACAGGCCGGCGGCGAGGTCAACATCATCGTCACCGGGATCAACGTCGGCGGGCAGCCCTATTGGAACGCCGAGGCGACGATGCTCATGCACACCAAGGGCATCCTGATCATGACGCCGGCGAGCGCGATGGTGCTGACGGGCAAGCAGGCCCTGGACTTCTCCGGCGCCGTCTCCGCCGACGACAACTCCGGCATCGGCGGCTTCGACCGCGTCATGGGCCCCAACGGTCAGGCGCAGTACTGGGCGCCCTCGTTCCCGGAGGCCTGCCAGCTGCTGCTCGACCACTACAGCTTCACGTATGTCGTTCCCGGAGAACGCTTCCCGCGCCGGTGGAAGACGGCGGACCCGGTGGATCGCGATGTCCGCACGGCGCCGCACGCCAAGATCGCCGGCTCGGACTTCACCACGGTCGGGGACGTCTTCGGGGCAACGACCAACCCAGAACGCAAGCTCCCGTTCGACATGCGCTCGGTGATGCGGTCGGTGGCCGACGCCGACTGCGAACCGTTGGAGCGGTGGCGCGCATGGCAGGATTCTGACACCTCGATCGTGTGGGACGCGACGGTCGGCGGCATCCCGGTCTGCATGCTCGGACTGGAGTCGCGCACGGTGCCGCGGCGCGGGTTCGTCCCGTCCTACGGGCCGCCGGCGTGGACCTCGGGAACGCTCTTCCCGCAGTCGTCGCGCAAGACCGCGCGAGCGGTCAACGCGGCGAGCGGCAACCGGCCGCTGGTCGTCCTGGCGAACCTGTCCGGCTTCGACGGATCGCCGGAGTCGATGCGCAACTGGCAGCTGGAGTATGGCGCCGAGATCGGGCGGGCGGTGACGAACTTCGACGGCCCGATCGTCTTCGTCGTCGTCTCCCGCTATCACGGTGGCGCCTTCGTCGTCTTCTCGAAGGCGCTGACCGAGTCGATGGAGATCGCGGCGGTGGAGGGCTCCTTCGCCTCCGTCATCGGTGGCGCGCCCGCTGCCGCAACGGTTTTCGCGCGTGAGGTCAAGGTGCGCACCGAGGGTGACGAGCGGGTCAAGACCGCCCGGGCCGAGGCCGCGAGCGCGTCCGGCGCAGAGGCATCCGCCGCCCGCGCCGCGTTGGCCCGGATCAGCGCGGAAGTGCGGTCGGCGAAACTGCGCGAGGTCGCGGACGAGTTCGACGGCATCCACACCATCGACCGGGCACGGCGGGTCGGGTCCGTCGACAGGATCAGCAAGGCCGAGACACTGCGGCCGTACGTGATCGACGCCCTCGAACGCGGCATGGCCAACTTCACCGGCTGAGCCGCACATCACCGGCTGAGCCGCACACCACCGGCTGAGCCGCACACCACCGGCTGAGGCTCACAGAAAGGGCACAGCGAGACCACAAGAGCGCGAAAGCGGGGCACGGGAATCTCTAGGGGTACGGCATACCGCCCCCCACGACGAAAGAGGATTCCTGTGTCCCGCTTTGCTTCTCGCCCCAAGCGCTTCGCCGCCTTCACCTCCAGCCTCGCCCTGGCGGGCGCGGTGCTGGTCGGCTGCGGCGTCGCCGCCGACGACACCTCGACCACGGCGGCCGGTTCGGCCGTCACCGTCAGCTCCGTGGCGTCGACCACGTCGGACAGCGACACGGCCGTCACCGCCAGCTCCGTGGCGTCGACCACGTCGGACAGCGACACGGCCGTCACCGCCAGCTCCGTCGCGTCGACCACGTCGGACAGCGACACGGCCGGGTCCGGCGACTCGGCGTCGACCACCTCCGCCAGCACCTCCACCACCTCCGCTACCTCCACCACCTCCACCACCTCCACCGACACCCACTACGACGATGACGACCTGACCTGGGAGGCCTCGGAGGAGATCGCCGTCACCCTCGCCGACGGTGCCTCGAGCGGTGACGGTGTCACCGTCGACGGCGACACCGTGACGATCACGAGCGGCGGGGTCTACCGGATCTCCGGCACGCTGAGCGACGGTCAGCTGGTCGTCGCCGCCCCTGACGACGAGACCGTCGTGCTGATCCTCGACGGCGTGTCCATCACCAACGCCGACGGCACCGCCGTAGCGATCACCAGTGCGGACGAGGTCACGGTCTACCTCGAGGACGGCACCACCAATGTCCTCGCCGACGGCTCGAACTACACCGTCGCCGACGACGCCACACCCGTCGCCGCCCTCGCCTCGGCCTCCGACCTGACGATCGCCGGCTCCGGCACCCTCGACGTCACCGGCAACGCCGGCGACGGCATCAGCACCAAGGACGGCCTGGTCATCGCCTCGGGCACGGTCACCGTCACAGCTGCCGACGACGGCATCCGCGGCAAGGACTACGTCTACGTCCTCGACGGCACCCTGAGCGTCACGTCCGGCGGCGACGCCGTCAAGTCCGACAACGCGGAGGAGGAGGACCGTGGCTGGGTGCGCATCGACGGGGGCACGCTCTCGATCGAGGCCGGCGACGACGGGGTGCACTCCGAGCGGGCCCTCGACATCACCGGCGGCACTGTCACGGTGACGCAGTCCGTGGAGGGCATCGAGTCCCAGACCATCACCATCTCCGGCGGCACGGTGGAGGTGACCGCCTCCGACGACGGCATCAACGCCACCGCGATCAACGGCGTCACCGGCGGCACCGAGTCCGACGACGGCTCCCTGCTGACGATCAGCGGCGGCACCGTGACCGTGAACGCGGGCCAGGACGGTATCGACTCCAACGGCTCGGTCGCCCTGACCGGCGGCACGATCACGATCACCAGCGCCTCCGGCGGCGGCACCGGCGCCGTGGACGCCAACGGCCAGGTCACCCTCACCGACGCCACGGTCACCGCCAACGGCACCCAGGTCACCTCCGCCGACCAGCTGGCCATGAGCCACGGCGGCGGCCGCTGAGCCGGCCCACCTGCGACGCCGCGCCCCCGACGGGGCCGGCGTCGAGCGGGGCCAGGTTCGAGCGAAGCGGGGCCAGGTTCGACTGAAGCGGGGCCAGGTTTTCCGACGGGGGCCGGGTTATAGCCCGGCCCCCGTCGGAAAACCAGGCCCCGCTTGCTCTCCGGCCCACTTCACTCCCGCTTCAGTCCGGTCCGCTGGCTCGCCGGCCGCCCCGGCCGCCCCTCAGGATGCCTGACGAACCGTTCTCGTTGCCGGCGTGACGCGCCCGCGCTAGGCGCCGACCACCGGGTGCGCGAGCCAGCTGTGGACCGGCTCGGCCGCGGCCAGGTCGGCGCTGCCGGGCAGCGGGGCCGGCGGGTCGGCAGCACCGAGGGTGGCGATCGTCAGCAGGAACGCACCGTCCCGGCGCCACCAGCCGGCATACTGCTCCCCCGAGGCGGCGGCGATCGCCAACTCCCCCCAGCCGTCGTCGCGGGCCACCGGCACGACGATGACGCCGACGCTGCGGGTGTCGGCGCGCAGGCCGACGCGTTGCACCTTCAGGGCCGCCTCCTTCGCCGACCAGACGAGGTTGGCGGCGGCGTCCCAGCCGTCGCTGCCGGCCCGGGCGCGCTCGGCCGCGACATACTCCTGCTCGGGCGCCGTGAGGAAGTCGGCGACGAAGCCCTCCGAGCGCGCCTCGACGATCTCCAGGTCGATGCCGATGGTGCCGCTGGCGAGCGCCCCCTCCGGCCCCACCAGCGCGACCGCTTGGCCGGCCCGGTCGGTGAGGGACACCTCCAGCCCCGGGCGCCCGCCGTCCACCTCGACATAGGGCGCACCCCCGGGCGCGTTGAGCATGCCGATCCGGGCCAGGCCGGCCGGGTCGGTGGCCAGTCCGAGCGCGGCAGCGACCGCCCGCTTGCCCGCGCACCGGCGCAGGAGGTACTCGTTGCGGCGCTTGGTGAATCGCATGCGGGACAAGCGTTCTCGCTCGCGCGCCACCAGCCACTCCTCGCCGACGGGGATCGCATCTTCCCCACAGGCGAACCAGCGCAGGCCCGAGGTCATGGCACCACCCTGGCACCGATTCCCGGCCGTGGCGAGCGCGAGCACCCGGCGCCATGGGTGGCGCACGGGCGGAATGGCGCGGGATGTCGGCTGTGGAGGATGCTTGGTGCCATGACACCCTCGACGATGCGTGCCGTGGTCTATGACCAACCCCGCGAGTTCACCGTCAAGGAGGTGCCGCTGCGCGACCCGGAGCCGGGCGAGGTGCGGCTCAAAGTGGTCCAAGGCGGCGTATGCGGCACCGACCTGCACCTGCACGAGGGCGGGTTCATCACGAGCTATCCGCTGACCCCGGGCCACGAGAACGTCGGGACCGTCGAGGCGCTGGGTGACGGGGTGGACAGCTTCCGGGTGGGTGAACTGGTCGCCGTCAACCCCAACACGACCTGCGGCAAGTGCCCGGCCTGCCGATCCGGCGACCGCCTCTACTGCCCGAGCTTCGGGGGATGGGGCACGCTCAAGCCGGGCGGTTTCGCCGACTACCTCATCGTCCCCGAGGAGCAGGTGTTCTCGGCCGAGGGCCTCGATCCCGACGTCGCCGTCTTCGCCGAACCCGCCGCCTGCGCCGTCCACGGCATCGAGATCCTGCAACCCAGGCCGGGCACCACCGCCCTCGTCTTCGGGACCGGCCCGACCGGCCTGCTCCTGGCCCAACTCCTCGCCTCCTCCGGCGCCGCCCACGTCACCGTCGCCTCGATCGCCGAGCCGCAACTGCGGCGCGCCGAGGAACTCGGCCTGGACTCGGCATACCTCATGGTGCGCGGGCGCCTCGATGACGACATCGCCGAGCTGGCGAAACGCGGGGACGGCGGCTTCGACTACGTCATCGACGCGACCGGCGTCGCGCAAGTCCAGGAGCGCACCGTCGAACTCGCCCGCTCCGGTGGCACAGTGCTGCTTTACGGCGTCGCGCACGAGGACGATCGGATCGCGATCTCGCCGTATGAGGTGTTCCGCCGCGAGCTGACGATCCGCGGGTCCTTCGCCGAGATCGACACCGTGCCCGCCGCCCTGGCAGCGCTGCGCAGCGGCCGCATCCGCACCGACGGCCTGATCACCCACCGGTTCGGCCTGGACGACTACGGCGCGGCGATGGATGCGGTCCGTAGCGACGACAGCGCCCACAAGGTCGTCATGACGCCCTGACCGCCCGAGACACCGGCGAAGGCCCCGCCGGCACGCAGCCGGCGGGGCCTTCGGTGAACTTCGTGGGGTATTTCAGAGTCCGGAGACGCGGTCCGGCGGCGGGGTGATGCCGGGGTGCGTGCCGAGGTAGTCGACGAGGTTCTGCAGGTCTTCCTTGCCGCCGAGCAGGTTGGTGCCCGACATGAACCCGGTGAAGTTGTCACCGCCGTTGGCGAGGAAGTTCAGCGTGCCGACGCGGTAGGTCGCCGTCATGCTCATCGGCGCCCCGTTGAGGGTCATTGAGCCCGCGACGACCTTGCTGCCCTGCGGCCGGCTGTCGTCCCAGGTGTAGCTGAAACCCTCGGAGACACCGAGCGCGAGATACTGGCGGCCACGGGTCGGGTCGTACTGCTGCTCGAGGGTGTCCTTGATCTGCTGGCCCGTCATGTCCATCGTCACCAGCAGGTTGCCGAAGGGCGCGACGTTGTAGGCCTCGGTGTAGGTGATCTTACCCGGGTCCTCCCCATTGCTGATCTGGTTCACCAGGAAGGACGCGCGCACGCCGCCGACGTTCATCAACGCGATTTGGCTGTTGCCGCTCTGGGTGCCCCACAGGATGGAGTCGGCGATCAGGTCGGCCATCGGGGTCTCGATACCCCGGTTGCCGCTGGCGTCGCCGGTGACGTCCTGGGCGACCGTGCCGACCACAGTGGCGGCGATCGGACCGGCGAGGGTCTTCCACTTGTCGATCACCGCGGTTTCCGCCGGGTCCGGGGTGGTGGCCCGATCGACGAGGACGTTGTGGGAGACGAAGGAGTTGCGGTTGATGTCCCTCGACCGGGAGTCGATCGTGAAGTTGGTTTCGGTGACCATCTGGCCGTATGAGGCCGCGCTGGTGACCAGGCGCGGCCGCCCTTGCGGGTCGCGCTGCGTGCAGACGTAGGGCTGGTGGGTGTGACCGGAGACCACGACGTCGACGAGCGAAGAGAACCGGGGTGCCATCTCGGCGATGGGACCGTTGAAGCCGGTGCAGCCGTCGTAGTCCGACGTCGGCGGCTCCTGCGTGCCGCCCTGGTGGATCAGCACGACAATGGCCTTGACCCCCTGGCGGTTGAGGTAGCCGGCCTGCTGGTTGACCGAGGAAACCTCGTCCTTGAAGCGGACGGAGGCCACACCAGCGGGGTCGACCAGGGTCGGGGTCTCCTTCAGGGTCAGCCCGATGAAGCCGATCGGGACTCCCCCGATACGTCGGATGGTCGTGCCCGGCAGCAACAGCTTGTTGGTGGCCTTCTTGACGACATTCGCCGCGAGATAGGGGTAGTCCGCCCCCTCGAAGGGCTGGTCGTCAAAGTAGCACCCGTCGACCGGATGGCAGCCGCCGCGCTGCATCCGCAGCAACTCGGCCGTGCCTTCGTCGAATTCGTGGTTGCCGACGCTCGTGACGTCCAGGCCGAGGGTGTTGAGGGACTCGACGCTCGGCTCGTCGTGGAACATGCCCGACAAGAACGTCGAGCCGCCGATGGTGTCACCGGCGGCGACGGTCAGCGAGTTGGCGTCGCCGACCTTGGCCCGCAGCTGGTCGAGCTTGGCCGAGAGATACTCGACACCGCCGGCCGGGGTCTCGGCCGGGTCGCTGGCGAGCGGGCCGTCGGTGGCCTCGAGGTGGCCGTGGTAGTCGTTGAACGAGAGCAGCTGCACCGGGATCGCCCGGGCACCGTCTCCCGCAGCCGCCGTCGCGCCGGTGGTGCCGGCCATCGTCGCGGCGAGCGCCGCGACCGCACCGGTCGCGAGCAGCGTTGTGGACTTGCGCATGAAAAAACCTCCCTAAGGAGCGGCCGAACCTCCCGAGCCGCCGGGAGGCAACCTACCCGCGGACGTGGACGAGAACCACCCCCGGGTGGCTGTGAATCGTAAACACTCGGTGACTTTCAGTGGACGGTCTCGACGGCGCCGAGCTGGTCGAGCAGCCAGGCCCACTCCCACGCGACCTCGCGCCACGCGTCATACCGCCCGCTGCGCCCGCCGTGGCCCGCCGACATCTCCGTATGCAGCAGGATCGGCCGGGTGACCGGATCGTTGGTCGCGACCTCGCGCAGCCGGGCGATCCACTTGGCCGGCTCGGTCACGAGGACGCGGGTGTCGTGCAGGGACGTGGTGGCCAGGATCGCCGGGTATGCCGTGGCGCGCACGTTGTCGTAGGGCGCGTAGGCGGCCATCGTGTCGTATGCCGCGGGGTCGGCCAGCGGGTTACCCCACTCCTCCCACTCCCCCGCCGTCAACGGCAGGTCGGGGTCGAGCATGGAGGTGAGCGCGTCGACGAAGGGGACCGCAGCGTGGGCGGCGCGGAAGCTCTGCGGCGAGAGGCTGAGGGCCGCGCCGATGAGCAGCCCACCGGCCGAACCGCCTTCGCACGCAAGGCGATCGATGTGCACCCACCGGCCGCGCAGGTCGTCGGCGACCGCGACGAAGTCGGTGAAGGTGTTGGTCTTCGCCGCCAGTTTGCCGTCTTCGTACCACCCCCGCCCCAACTCGCCGCCACCGCGGACGTGCGCGACGGCATACACCACCCCGCGGTCGAGCAGACTGAGCCGGGCCACGGAGAAGTAGGGGTCGCTGGAGATCTCGTAGGCGCCGTAGCCGACGAGCAGCCCCGGAGCGAGGCCGACGGGCTCGAGACCCGCGCGCCGCACGATCGAGACCGGGATGCGCGCGCCGTCCACCGTCTGCACCCACTCGCGCGACTCCTCGTAGTCGGCCGGGTCGAAGTCGCCCAGCACGGGCTGGCGCTTCAGCAACGTGCGGCCGCCGTTCAGCGGCTGAACCGCGTAGGTGGCGCGGGGGTGGATGAAGCTCTCCTCGGTGATGACGAGTTCGGTGGTCGCCGGCTCGGGATTCTCGGCGAGGTGGACCGCGGTCAACTCGCCCGCGCCCGGCCAGGGCAGCGGCTCCCCGAAGCCGGACTCCGTGGCGGCGTCCCGGGGCAGCACGCGCAGCGTGGGCAGGCCCTCGGCCCGCAGCGTGAGCACCGCGAAGTCGTCGAAGGCGTCCACGCCGAGGAACCGCTCCCCCGGCCCCGACGTCGCGATCGGCAGCCACTCGCCTGGGTCGGCCAGGTCGGTCCACGCGAGATCACCCTCGCGGTTGCGGATGTTGTGGACGATCAGGATCGTCTCGCCGGCGATCTCGATGCCGTATTCGACGCCGTCGACGCGTTCGCGCACCAGGCGCCAGTCGCCGAGCGGCTGGTCGGCCGGGAGGATCCAAGACTCGGTCGTCGTCTTGGTCGCCAGGTCGATGACGAGGTGGCTGTCGTCGCGGGACCCGCCGAGGCCTAGCCAGAAGCGCTCGTCGTCCTCCTGGTAGACCTTCACGTCCTGCTCGCGCGGGGTGCCGACCTCGTGCCGCCACACCTGATAGGGCCGCCACGCGTCGTCGACGACGACATAGAAGAAGTAGCGGCCGGAGTTGTCGAACTCCCCGCCGTAGCCGGCGCCGGTGATCGCCCGGTCGAGAATCTCGCCGGTGGCGATGTCGGTGATGGTGATGTCGAAGCGTTCGTCGCCCTCGAGGTCGATCCCCGCGGCCAGCCGCGCGTGATCGGGGCTGACGCTCAGCACGCCGAGGCTGAAGAACTCGTGTCCGGCCGCGGCGGCGTTCCCGTCGAGGAGGACCTGCTCGCCGTCGGGGATCTCGCCGGGTTCGAGTGCCGGCCGGGGCGCGCTCGGCCCGGGACGGGGGCAGCGCGCGTGCACGGCATACTGCTGGCCTTCGCTGGTCCGCCCGTAGTACCACCACGGCCCGTCGCCGATCGGCACCGACAGGTCGGTCTCCTGCACACGCGACTTGATCTCCTGAAAAAGCTTCTCCCGCAACGGTTCCAGATGTGCCGTGCGCGCGTCCGCGTAGGAGTTCTCGGCCTCTAGGTAGGCGATCAGCTCGGGATCCTCCCGGTCCCGCATCCACGCGTAGGGATCGCTGGTCGTCTGCCCGTGGTGGGTCCGCTCGAATGCCCGCGTGGGGGCCGTCGGCGGCTGTTCAGGGGTATGCGGAGTGGTCGCGTCGTCGTGCTCGCTCACCCGATCACCCTATGTCCAGCTCCCTGTGTCAGCTCACGCTGCGGGCACCGAGGAGGACCTTCAGGTCGCCCATCAGTGCCTCGTTGGCGTCGACCCGCCAGCGGTCGTCGAGCTTGATGAGCACCGAGCGGCCGGGCTGGACGAGCTTGAGGTGGACCTCGGTGGCGCCGGGGTAGGAGGCGAGCACCGACTTCAGTTGTTCGATCTGCGGCGTGGTCGCGCGCGTGGTCTCCATCGAGATGACGACCGGGCCGCGCGGCCCGTCGGTGATCTCGGGCAACTGGAAGTCGACCGCGGACAACTGCACCCCGTCCTCACGCCGGCGCACTCGCGCCTTGACCGAGCAGACGGCATCCATGGCGAGCAGGTGCTGGCAGGCGAGATAGGTCTTGGTGAAGAACATGATCTCGACCGCGCCGCCGAGGTCCTCGACGGTCACGGTGGCGTAGGGGTCGCCCTTCTTGTTGCGCTTGACCGCCATCGACGTGATCAGGCCGGCGACGACGACCTGGGCGCCGTCCTCGTGACCCGAATCCTCTTCCAGCAGCGCGGCGATGCCGGTGTCGCTGTGCCGGATGAGGACGTGCTCGATGCCGAAGAGGGGGTGGTCACTGACATACAGCCCGAGCATGTCGCGCTCGTGCCCGAGCTGCGTCCGCTTGTCCCACGCGATCTGCGGGATGGGCGGCAGCCCGGACAGGTCGGCGCTGAACTCCTCGTCGAGGCCGCCGAAGAGCGAGTCCTGCCCCATCGCCTCGGCCCGCTTGGCCTCGACGAAGGCGTCGACATAGTCCTCGTGGATCCGCAGCAGCCCACCCCGCGGGTGCCCGAGGTCGTCGAAGGCGCCGCCCTTGATCAGCGACTCGATGGCGCGCTTGTTGCACACCGACGCCGGCACCTTCTCGAGGAAGTCGCTGAAGGAGGTGAACTTCCCCTTCTCCTCCCGGGCGGCGACGATCGCGTCGACGACATTGCGCCCGACATTGCGGATCGCCTCCATGCCGAAGCGGATATCCGAGCCGACCGCCGCGAAGGCGGCGCGCGACTCGTTGACCGACGGCGGCAGGACGGTGATCCCCATCCGGCGCGACTCGTTGAGATAGAGGGCCGACTTGTCCTTGTCGTCGCGGACGCTCGTCAGCAACGCCGCCATGTATTCGGCCGGATAGTTCGCCTTGAGATAGCCGGTCCAATAGGACACCAGGCCGTATGCCGCCGTGTGGGCCTTGTTGAAGGCGTAGTCCGAGAAGGGCACCAGGACATCCCACAGCGCCTTGACCGAGCCTTGCGAGAACCCCTGCGACCGCATACCGGCCGAGAAGGTGCCGAACTCGGCGTCGAGCACCTCTTTCTTCTTCTTGCCCATTGCTCGACGCAACAGATCTGCGCTGCCCAGCGTGTAACCGGCCAGTTTCTGCGCCAGCTCCATGACTTGCTCTTGATAGACACAAAGTCCGTATGTGGTGCCGAGGATGGGCTGGAGGGCCTCGATCATCTTGGGTTCGAGCTGCCCGTCCAGGCGGGGATCGAGCGGGACTTCCTTCTGTTTGCCGTTCTTGCGCAACGCGAAGTTGGTGTGGGCATCGACGCCCATGGGGCCGGGCCGGTAGAGCGCGAGCGCGGCGGAGATGTCCTCGAAGTTGTCGGGCTGCATCAGTTTCAGCAGCGTGCGCATGCCGCCGCCGTCGAGCTGGAAGACGCCGAGCGTGTCGCCGCGCGCCAGCAGCTGATAGGTCGCCGGGTCGTCGAGGGTCTCCGAGAGCCGGTCGAGGTCGATCTCCTCGCCGCGGTTGTCGCGGATGTTGTCGATCGCGTCGTCGAGGATCGTCAGGTTGCGCAGGCCCAGGAAGTCCATCTTGACCAGCCCGAGTTGCTCACAGCTCGGATAGTCGAACTGGGTGATGATCTGCCCGTCCTGCTCCCGTTTCATGATCGGGATCAGGTCGGTCAGCGGCTCGCTCGACATGATCACGCCGGCCGCGTGCACGCCGGCCTGCCGCTTCAGGCCCTCCAGACCGATTGCGGTGTCGACGATCTCGCGCACCGGCTCCTCGGCCTCGTGGATGGTGCGGAAGTCCGCGCCGTCGCCGTAGCGGGGGTGCTCGGCGTTGAAGATCTCCTTCAGTGGCACGCCCTTGCCCATGACGTCGGCGGGCATGGCCTTGGTCAGCCGGTCGCCCATCGCGAACGGGTGCCCGAGCACCCGGGCGGCGTCCTTGACCGCCTGCTTGGCCTTGATCGTGCCGTAGGTGACGATCTGGGCGACCCGGTCATCGCCGTACTTCTCGGTGACATATTTGATGACCTCGCCCCGGCGGCGCTCGTCGAAGTCGACGTCGAAGTCGGGCATCGACGGCCGCTCCGGGTTGAGGAAGCGCTCGAAGATCAGGCCGTGCTTGAGCGGGTCGAGGTCGGTGATCCGCATCGCATAGGCGCACATCGACCCGGCGCCCGAACCGCGGCCCGGGCCGACCCGGATGCCGTTGTCCTTGGCCCAGTTGATGAAGTCGGCGACGACGAGAAAATAGCCGGGATAACCCTTGCCGACGATGATGTCGATCTCGTATTGCGCCTGTTTGCGGGAGGCCTCCGGCACTCCCCCCGGATAGCGGGCCTGCAACCCGGTCTCGACCTCCTTGATGAACCACGAGGTCTCGTCCTCCCCTGGGGGACAAGGGAATCGCGGCATGTACTGACCTTCCTTCTCGACGAAGGAGACCTCGCACATCTCGGCGATCTTGAGGGTGTTGTCGCACGCCTCGGGCAGCTCGCGGAACAGCTGGCGCATCTCGGCGGCGCTGCGCAGATAGAAATTGTCGGCGTCGAACTTGAACCGGCCCGGATCCATCAGCGTCGACGCCGACTGCACGCACAACAAGGCCGCGTGCGCCTTGGCGTCATCGGCCTTGGTGTAGTGCAGATCGTTGGTCGCCAGCAGCGGCAAGCCCATCTCCTTGGCCAGCCGCAGCAGTTCGGCCTGCGTCTGGCGTTCGATGGGTATGCCGTGGTCCATCACCTCGGCGTAGAAGTGCTCCGTGCCGAAGATGTCGCGCAGCTCGCCGGCCGCTTGCTTGGCCTCCTCGTAGAGGCCGAAGCGCAGCTTGGTCTGGATCTCACCGCCGACGCAGCCCGTCGTGCCGATCAGGCCGGTCGAGTATTGCGCGAGGAGCTCGCGGTCCATGCGCGGCTTGTAGTACTGCCCCTCGAGCGAGGCCAGCGAGCTCATGCGGAACAGGTTGTGCATGCCCTCGGTCGTGCGCGACAGCAGCGTCATGTGCGTGTAGGCGCCATTGCCGCCGACGTCGTCGCGGCCGCCATCGCCCCACTTCACCCGCTCCTTGACCCCGCGCGGGGTGCCGGGCGTGATGTAGGCCTCGACCCCGATGATCGGCTTGATGTCGTATTTGCGCGCCTTGGACCAGAACTCGTAGGCGCCGTAGATGTAGCCGTGGTCGGTCGTCGCGATCGCCGGCATGCCCTGGTCGGCCGCCGTCTTGAGCAGCTCGTCGATGCGCGCCGCACCGTCGAGCATGGAGTACTCGGTGTGCACGTGCAGGTGGACGAAGTTGTCCCGGGAAGCTGAGGCGGAGGCTGGCGTCGACATCGGATCTGCAGTCTAAGTCGCCCCTCCGACAGCCCTCGGCGTGGCCGAGCCCGTGTCGCCCTCCCATCCCTCCCGGGACCGGCCTGGGTGTGCGAGTTCACACCCGCAGGGGAAGCTGGTGACGCCCGGCCGGCACTAGCCTGGATCGGAAGGCTGGCGCGCCGGGTGCCCCGAGACTTTCGGGCCACCGGAACCGGCGCGTCCGGTCCGTCTCTCCCACCGGGCCGTTGCCTTCGCCGATGCGAGTCGACGGGAGAGGTGGCATGGCGCGGGCCGGGTCCAGGTGGCTGGGCGGCCGGTCCGGCGCGCCGTGGGGCGACCCCCAACCCATTCGCGCCGAGATCTTCTCGGCCGAGCGGTTCGAGGACCACGCCCGCTCCCTGGCCGACAGCCATACGATCGCCAAGCACGCCGAGCGGGTCGTGCCCCTCCTGACCCGGCTCCGGGCGGACATGGCCGCGCTGACCAAGTCCTACGAAGCCATCGCCGACGACGTCCAACAGGGACGGGAGATCACGCCTGCGGCCGAATGGCTCCTCGACAACTTCCACGCCGTCGAGACCCACGTGCGCCAGATCCGTCTCGACCTCTCCCCCGACTACTTCGAGGAACTGCCCAAACTCGGGCCCGGTTTCCTCTCTGGCCACCCGCGCATCTTCGCCCTGATGTGGGGTTTCGTCGCCCACACCGACAGCCTCATCGAACCCGACCTGCTCTCGCGCTATGTGCGCGCCTACGAAACCCGCAAGGCCCTGACCCTCGGCGAGTTGTGGGCGGTCGCCATCACCTTGCGCCTGCTGCTGGTGGAGAACCTGCGCCGGGTCGCCGACCTCGTCGTCACCGCCGGGCGCGACCGCGCGGCCGCGGACACGGCCGCCGACCGGCTGCTCGGACTCGACTCGGCCAACGGGCTCACCCCGGACCTCCTCCCCCAACAGCGGCTCGCGAGCCGGGCCTTCACCGCCCGCCTGCTGCAACGCCTCCGAGGCCTCGAGAACACCGAGGTCCGCGAGTGGCTGCAGTCGCGGGTCGACACCGGCCAGGGCGAGGCGCTGATGGTCGCCGAGGCGCACAGCCAGTCGGCCGCGGTCGTCACCGTGCGCAATATCTTCACCAGCCTGCGGCTGATCACCGACATGAACTGGGAGGACTGGCTCGAATCGGTCAGCCTCATCGAGGAGGAACTGCGAACGCATGAGGGCTACCTCGCCCTCGACTTCCCGACCCGCAACCTCAACCGTTCGGCCATCGAGGATCTGGCCCGCCGCTCCGGCCAGGAGGAGATCGACGTCGCCCGGGCCGCGCTGCAGCGCGCCCGCTTCGCACCCCCCGGCCCGGGCCGTGACGTCGGCTTCTGGCTCTTCGACCGGGGCCGCGCCGAGTTCCAGAAGGCGATCGGCTACCGCCCGACCCTGCGCCGCCGTCTGGTGGACCTGGTATGCCGCCTGGGCCTGCCGGGCTATCTCACGGCGGTCGGCGCGACCACCGCCGTGCTGCTCGCCTTCGCCGCGCTGGTCACCACATTCGTCCTGCCCGGCCGCACCTGGCCGTCCTGGCCGCTGACCGCGCTCCTGGCAGCGGTCACCGCCCTCGCGGTGAGCGACTTCGCCGTCACCGTCGTCAACTACTGGACCTCCCGGCTGGTCTCCGCCCGGCCCCTGCCCAGCCTCGCGCTGCGCGACGGGGTGCCGGAGGAGTTGCGGACCCTCGTCGTCATCCCGGCCATGCTGTCCTCGGCCGCGGAGGTCGACGAGTTGGCCGGGCAGTTGGAGGTCCACCACCTCGCCAACCCGGACGGGGAGCTCTGCTACGGGCTCGTCGTCGACTGGCTGGATGCCCCCGAACCTATGGTCGAGGGCGACCAGGAGCTGCTGGATCGGGCGCGCCGGCGAATCGGCGCCCTGAACGCCGAACACGGCGACCGTTTCCTGCTCTTCCACCGCTCGCGCCGCTTCAACCCGGCCGAAGGCGTCTGGATGGGCTGGGAACGCAAACGCGGCAAACTCGACGAACTCAATGCGCTGCTGCGCGGTCGGGACAGCGGCCTGACGGTCGCCGAGGGCCGGCTGCCTGGCCCGTTCCGCTATGTCATCACCCTCGACAGCGACACCCGGCTGCCGCGGGAGGCGGCCCGCCGGCTCATCGGCAAACTCGCCCACCCGCTCAACCAGGCCCACCTGCATCCCTCGGGCCGGTTCGTCTCCCGCGGCTACGGCATACTGCAGCCCCGCATCACCCCGGCCCTGCCGATGGCCGAGGACAGTTCGCTGCTGCAGCGCATCTACTCCACCCGCCGCGGCGCCGACCGGTACGCCTTCGCCGTCTCCGACGCCTACCAGGACCTCTTCGGGCAGGGCTCGTTCACCGGCAAGGGGATCTACGACATCGACATCGTCGATCGCCTGGTCACCCACCGCATCCCCGAGAACCGCGTCCTGAGCCATGACCTGCTCGAAGGCAGCTATGCGCGCTCGGGCCTGGTGACGGACATCGAGGTGGTGGAGGAGCACCCCACGGCGTATGCCGTGATGGCCTCACGGATCCACCGCTGGACCCGCGGCGACTGGCAGCTGCTCGGCTGGATCTTCGGCCGGCGCGGCGTCGACGCCCTGGGCCGGTGGAAGATGGCCGACAACCTGCGCCGCTCGCTCGTGCCGATCGCCCAGGTCGCGATGCTGGTGCTCGCGCTGCTCCTCTTCCCTGCGGCTGTCGCCGCCGTGTGGCTGGCCCTCCTGATGGCCCTGCACATCTCCCCGCATGTCGTGCTGACGCTGCCGCGGTTCCTGTTGCGGCGCAAGGGAGTCACGGCCCGCAGCCAGCTTTCGGGCGCCCTAGGCGAGGCCGGCGAAGGCGTCCTGCTCGGCGGGATGAACCTCGTCCTGCTCGGCCATCAGGCCTGGCTGTCGATCGACGCCATCGCCCGCACCCTGACCCGGCTCCTCGTCACCCACCGCCACCTGCTCGAATGGACGACGGCGGCCGCCGCCGCCCGCCGTAGCCGGGAGGGGGGCGCGGCATACGCCCGGCAGATGGCCGGCGGCCTCGTCCCCGCCGCCGCCGTGCTGGGCACCGGCCTGTGGCGCGGGCCGGCGGCCGCCGCCGTCGCCGCCGTGCCCGCCCTGGCGTGGATCCTCGCCCCCGCCGTCGCCGCCGCCGCCAGCCGCCCGCACCGAGAACTGCAACTCGAGGCCAGCCCCGTCGAGCGGGCCCAGTTGCGCCGGATCGCCCGCCGCACCTGGTTGTTCTTCGACACCTTCGTCGGCCAGGCGGACAACCACCTGCCGCCCGACAACTTCCAGGAGGACCCCGAACCCGTCGTCGCGCACCGGACCTCGCCGACCAACATCGGCCTGTACCTGCTGTGCATCGTCAGCGCGCGCGATCTCGGCTGGATCGGCACCGCCGACGCCACCGAACGTCTCGAACGCACTCTCGGCACCCTCGAACGCCTGGACCGGCACCGCGGACACATCGTCAACTGGCTGGAGACGACGACCTTGCGCGCGCTCGAACCGCGCTATATCTCCACGGTCGACAGCGGCAACCTCGCGGCCTGCCTGCTGACGCTCTCCAGCGCGACCCGCGCCTGGTCGGACACTCTCTTGCGCGCAGCGCCGGAGCCGGATCCCGCGGGATTGACCGACGCGCTCGACGTGCTGTCCACCACGCTGACCGCGATCGAGGACCCGGCGCGGGAGGCCATCGCCGCCGCGGCCAAGCACGTGTATGCCGCGCTGGCCACACCCCCGCCGGCCGGCCAGACCCAGCCCGCCTGGGCGCCGGTCGAGGCCGCGTGCGCCGCACTCGTGGCGGCGTGCGAGCGGTTGCCCGACGAGCCGGTGTATGCCGAGACCCGCCTGTGGGCCGGCCAGGTGGCGGCGAGCGCGCACAGTCTCGGCGCGGACACCGCCTTGGACCCCAGCAGCCGGGAGAAGCTCGCCGGCCGCCTTCGCGCCGTGGCTGCGGCGTCGCGGCAACTCTTCGACGAGATGGACTTCGGATTCCTGCGCGACGACCGGCGCGGCCTGCTCTCCGTCGGCTTCCACATCCCCACCGGGCGGCTGGACGAGTCGTGCTACGACCTGCTGGCCTCCGAGGCCCGGCTGGCGAGCTATGTCGCGGTCATCAAACGCGATGTCCGCACCCGGCACTGGTTCCTGCTCGGGCGGCCGGTCGCCGCGGTCGGGGGTGGTGCTGCCCTGCAGTCGTGGTCGGGCTCGATGTTCGAGTACCTCATGCCGCCGCTGCTGCTGCGTTCGCCCTATCAGGGACTGCTGGCCAAGACCAACCGGCTCGTGGTGCGCCGACAGATGGAGTACACCTCCGACTCGGGGATCCCGTGGGGAATCTCCGAGGCCGCCTACAACGCGCGCGATGTCGCCTATACCTATCAGTACTCCCCCTTCGGCGTCCCCGGTCTCGGCATCATGCGCGGCCTCGCCGACAACCTCGTCATCGCGCCCTACGCGACGGCCCTAGCGGCGATGATCGATCCTGGTGCCGCGCTGACGAACTTCGGACGGTTGGACGGCGTGGGGGCGCTGGGCCGGTTCGGGTTCTACGAGTCGGTGGACTACACGCCGGCGCGGCTACCCGAGGGCGCCGGCCACGCGGTCGTGCGCTGCCACATGGCCCACCACCAGGCGATGTCGATCCTGGCGATCCACAACGTCGTGCAGCAGGGTGCGCTGCGGGACTATTTCCACGCCGAGCCGCTGGTGCGCTCCGGTGACCTGCTCCTGCAGGAGCAGGCGACGACCGATGTCCCGGTCACCCACCACCGGCGCGAGACCGGCCAGGCACGCGTGCTGCGGGCCCTGACTGCCCCGGAGGAACGCGTCTTCACCGGCCCGGCGGCATACGAACCCGCGGTCCACCACATGTCCAACGGGAGCCTGAGCCTGACCCTGACCCCCGCCGGGGGCGGGCACCTGCGCTGGCAAGGCGTGGCCCTGACCCGCTGGCACCCCGACCCGACGTCGGAGGAAGCCGGCTCGCACGTCTTCCTGCGCGACGAGGCCGAGGGCGACTACTGGTCGGCGACGCCGCTGCCGATCCTGGCCGGTGCCCACAGCGTCGAGGTCCGGATGGCCGACGACAAGGTCACTTTCACCCGCAACCATCACCGCTTCACGACCCGGCTGACCTACCACCTCTCCCCGGAGGCCGACGCCGCGGTGCGGCACCTGACGATCCACAACCGGCAGCGGAAGGAACGCCGCCTAACCCTGCTGACCTACGCCGAGCCCGTCCTCGCCCCGGCCCGCGACGACGATGCGCACCCGGCGTTCGCCAAGCTGTTCGTCGCGACCGAATTCCTGCCCGAACGGGGCGCGGTCATCGCCCACCGGCGGCGGCGCAACCCGTCCGAGCCGGAGGTGTGGTTCGGGGAGATGATCCGTGTCGAGGGGCAGGCCGCGATCGGCGCGCTGAGCGTCGAGACCGATCGCGCCACCTTCCTCGGCCGCGGCCGCACCATCCGGGAGGCCGGCCAACTGCACCGGGGCGGCGCCGCCAGTGGCCGGACCGGGCACGTGATCGATCCCGTCCTCTCCCTCCAGCAGCGCGTCCGCATACCCGGCGACAGCGAGGCCCAGGTCACGATCTGGAGCTTCGCCGCATCCACCCGGGAGGACCTGCTGGCCCTCATGGACCGGCATTCGGCCCCGACCGCCGTCCCCCGGCTTGCCATGCTGGCGTGGACCCAGAGCCAGGTCGAGTTGCGGCACCTGGGCATCAGCACCCGCGAGGCCGGGGTGTTCCAGACCCTCGCCGGGCGCATCACCTACCCGATCGCCGGCCTCCGTCCCAGCCCGGCCGACCTCGCCCGCGACGCCGCCCCGCAGTCCGCCCTCTGGCCGCTCGGGGTGTCCGGGGACCTGCCGATCGTCGTCCTGCGCATCCCGGACACCAGCCACGTCCCGGTGGTGCAGCAACTCATCCGGGCCTTCGAATACTGGCGGTTGCGCCGATTCGCCGTCGACGTGGTCCTGCTCAACCTGGAGCCGACCTCCTACGCCCAGGATCTGCACCTGGCCCTGGAGAGCCTGGCCGGCTCGATCCGGGCCCGCACCGGATCGGCCGACTCCACCGGGCGGATCTTCGTGGTGCGCGGCGACCAGACCGATCCGGCCACGCTGAACGCCCTGCTGGCGAGCGCGGCCGTCGTGCTGGACGCCGGCGTGGGTGACCTGGAGGATCAGCTGCCCCGCGCCGCGGCGCCGGCGCTGGGTCCGAGCCGCACGCGCCCGGCGACGCCGGTCCCGGTCCACGAGACGCCGCGCCCGGATCTGGTGGCGTGGAACGGCTACGGCGGATTCGCCCCGGACGGCCGCGAATATGTCACCGTCATCGACGGCGACGCCCTGCCACCGGCCCCGTGGAGCAATGTCGTCGCCGGTCCGCAGTTCGGTTTCCTCGCCACCGCCGAGGGGGCCGGCACGACGTGGTATCGCAACGCGCGCGACAACGTGTTGACGCCGTGGCGCAACGACACCGTGACCCGCACCCCCTCCGAGGCGGTCTACGTCCGCGACGACGAGACCGGCAGGATCGCCACGCCGACCGCGCTGCCCATACCCACCGGCCGGCACCTCTGCCGGCACGGCTTCGGCCGCACGACCTACGTCCACAACACCGCATACGTCCACCTGGAGTTGACCCAGTTCGTCCCCGACGGCGAGACACTGAAGGTGGGCCGGCTCCGGGTGACCAACCCGACCGACCGGGCCCGCAGGTACACGATCACGACCTACGCCGAGGCGGTCCTCGGCCAGCACCGGCACGGCAGCGCCGGCCGGCTGATCTCCTCCCGGGATGCCCAGACCGGCGCCCTGTTCGTGCGCAATCCGTGGAGCCTGCAGTATGCCGATCAGGTCGTCTTCGCCGATCTCGCCGGGGCGCAGGAGTCGGTCACGGCCGACCGCGGGGAGTTCCTCGGGCGGCAGGGCACTCTCGCCGCGCCGGCCGCCGTCCTGTCCCGCCAGCCCCTGTCGGGCCGCACCGGGCCGGGGCTCGACCCGTGCCTGGCGTTGCGCACCGGCGTCCACGTGCCGGCGGGCGGGACGGTCGAGGTCTGCATCGTGCTCGGCGCCGCGGCCGATGCGGATGCGGCACGGGCCGCCATCGCCCGGCAGCGCCGCGAGCGCCCCGAGCAGCAGCTGGCCACCGTCGAGGCGACCTGGTCGCGGATGCTGGACCAGGTCGAGGTCCGCACCCCCGACCCCACCTTCGACCTGATGGTCAACGGCTGGCTGCTCTACCAGACGCTGGCCGCGCGGGTGCTGGGCCGCACCGGCTTCTACCAGACCAGCGGCGCGTTCGGGTTCCGCGACCAGCTGCAGGACGGGATGGCCGTCGTGCTCGTCGACCCGGCCCTGGCGCGGGAGCACCTGCTGCGGGCCGCCGGCCGGCAGTTCCCCGAGGGCGACGTCCAGCACTGGTGGCTGCCGGAGGGTGGGGCGGGGATCCGCACTCGCATCACCGACGACGTCGTCTGGCTCGCCACCGCTGTCACGCGGTATGTCGCCGTCACCGGGGACGTGGGGATCCTGGATGTCGAGGTGCCCTGGCTGGACGGCCCGGCCCTCGAACCGGGCCAGCACGAGAACTTCTTCACCCCCACCGTCACCACACGCACCGACCCCCTCTACGTCCACTGCACGCGTGCCCTCGAACATGCCCTGCGGACCGGCAGCCACGGATTGCCGCTGATGGGCTCGGGCGACTGGAACGACGGGATGAACCGCGTGGGTGTGCACGGCCGGGGCGAGAGCGTCTGGCTGGGCTGGTTCCTGCTGCATACCCTCGACGGTTTCCTCCCGTTGGCCCGGGGGCGGCGCGACTTCGCCTTCGTCGCCCGCTGCCGGCAGGCCGCCGAGGAGGTGCGGCAGGCGCTGGAGCGGGAGGCCTGGGACGGGCAGTGGTACCGGCGGGGCTACTTCGACGACGGCACCCCACTGGGCTCGGTGACCCGGCCCGAGTGCCAGATCGACTCCATCGCCCAGAGCTGGGCCACCTTGTCCGGGCAGGGCGACCCGGACCGGGCCGCGGAGGCGCTGCGCGAGGTGGACCGTCGTCTGGTCATGCACGAGGAGGGCATCGCCCGGCTGTTCACCCCGCCGTTCGACACCTCCGAACCGGACCCGGGATATGTCCGCTCCTACCCGCCGGGCATCCGCGAGAACGGCGGCCAGTACACCCACGGGGCGAGCTGGCTGATCTTCGCGTATGCGGAGCAGGGTTGGGAGGACAAGGCCGGTGAGCTGTTCGACCTGATCAACCCGGTCTGGCACGGCTCGGGCCCGGAACGGATCGAGACCTACCGCGTCGAGCCGTATGTCGTGGCCGCCGACGTCTACTCCGTCCAGCCGCACGTGGGGCGCGGCGGCTGGACCTGGTATACCGGGTCGAGCGCCTGGCTCTACCGGGCCGCCGTGGAGGCGATCCTCGGGCTGCAGCGCCGGGGCGACCGGTTGCTCATCCGGCCCTGCCTGCCGCCGTCGTGGACGAGCGCGCAGGCCGACATCCGGGTGGGCGCGGCGCAGTATGCCGTGCAGTTCAGCGCCCCGCCCGGCGCCCCTGGCGTGCGGCGCCGGGTGGCCACGACGACGATGGACGGCGTGCCCGTGCCCGACCCCCAGGTGCTGCCCCTGCGCGACGACGGTCGACGGCATACCGTCATCGTCACCCTGGCCCGGGACGACCAGCCGAGCTGACGAAGGGGGCGAGGCGCCAGCAGTCCGCCTCGCGCCGGCGGACTGCCCGACGGCGGAGGGGCCGAGCACCCATCTCAGCCCGCCAGCTTCTCCAGCGCCAGTTCGAGGTCGGGCGCGTAGGGACTCTCGAAGCTCACATACTCCCCCGTGCCGGGGTGCTCGAAACCCAGCCCCACGGCATGCAGCCACTGGCGCTCCAGGCCGAGCCGCTTGGCGAGGACGGGGTCCGCGCCATACGTCAGGTCCCCCACGCACGGGTGCCGCAGCGCCGAGAAGTGCACCCGGATCTGGTGGGTGCGTCCGGTCTCGAGATGGATCTCCAAGAGCGCCGCCGCGCGGAATGCCTCGATCAGTGCGTAGTGAGTCACCGACGCGCGCCCGGAATCCATCACCGCGAACTTGTAGTCGTAGGACGGATGCCGCCCGATAGGTGCGTCGATGGTCCCGACGAGCGGGTCCGGCAAGCCCTGGACGAGCGTGTGATAGGTCTTGTCGACCGTGCGCGTGCGGAAGGCCTGTTTCAGCCGCGAGTAGGCGTATTCACTCTTGGCGACCACCATCAGCCCGGAGGTGCCGACGTCGAGCCGGGAGACGATGCCCTGCCGCTCCGCCGCGCCGGAGGTGGTGATCTGATAGCCGGCCGCGAGCAGCCCGCCGAGCACGTCCGGTCCGTCCCACCCGACGCTCGGGTGCGCTGCGACCCCCGCGGGCTTGTCGACGACGATCAGGTCGTCGTCGGCGTGGACGATCCGCAGGTCGGGGATGTCCATCGGTATGACGCGTGGTCCCCCGGTCGGGGACGGGATCGTCACCTCGAGGAGGTCGCCCGCGACGACCTTCGCCGACTTGGCCACCGCCGCGGAGTTGACGAGGATCGCGCCGCCACCTGCGAGGTCCGCGGCCTTCGAGCGCGAGAGCCCGAGCAGGCGGGCGACGGCGGCGTCCACGCGCTCGCCGGCCAACCCCTCGGGGACCAGCACCGTCTTCGTCTCAGCCATCCGAGCGCTCCGAGCGCCAGGACACGGCCACCAGGACCAGCGCCGCGACGACGATGGCGATATCGGCGACATTGCCCACGAACCAGCCGAAGTAGTCGATGAAGTCGACGACGTGGCCCCGCAGGAAGCCCGGCTCCCGGGCCGCCCGGTCGATCAGGTTGCCGAGCGCCCCGCCGGCGATGAGCCCCAGGCAGAGCGCCGAGACACGCGACAGCGCCCTGGTGTGCACGTAGTAGAGGAGCCCGGCGACGATGAGCAGCGCGACCAGCGTCACGACGATGGTGGCGGTGTCGAGGCTCGAGAAGGCGGCCCCCGCGTTGCGGACGAGCCGCAACCCGATCAGGTCGCCGATGAGGGGCTTGCTCACGCCGGGCGTCAGGGTATGCAGTGCCCACAGTTTCGTCGCCTGGTCGGCGGCGAGGGTGGCGAGGGCGACCGCCCAGACGAGGGCGGCCCGCCGTCTCCTTCCGGTATGCGGTCGGGCCGGGTGCTCGCCGGTCGGGTCCTCGTGCGTCAGCGGCGTTCCTGTTTGCTCTTGCATGGCACACATAGGGTCGCACGTGGATTGGCTTCGAGCCGCAGCTTGCCGATGGGCTGCCCGCAGTTCTCGCAGATCCCGTAGGTCCCGTCGTCGATGCGTTCGATCGCGTGCTGGTCCTGCAGGAGCATCTCGCGGGCGTTGTTGGCCAGGCTCATCTCCTGCTCGCGTTCGAGCGTCTTGCTGCCCGCGTCGGCCTGGTCGTCACCCGCGCCGTCGCCGGACTGCCGCATCAGCGCGGCGACCTCGTGCTCGGCCTCGGTGATCTCGCCCCGCAAGGTCGCGATATCGCCTTCGATGGTGGCGCGGATCTCGGCGATCTCCGCCGCCGTCCACGGCTGCTCACCCTCCTTGACGGCATACCGCTGGCCGGTGCCGGTATGCCGCGACCCGCCCCCGGGCGGCGCAGCCGGGGCTGCTTTCGCCGCGCGCTTGGCCGGAGCCTGGTTTGTCGCTGCCTTCTTGGCCGGAGCCTTCTCGGTCGCAGCCTTGGTCGCGGTCTTCGTGGTCGCGGTCTTTGTGGTCGCAGCCTGCGTCGGGCCAGCCTCCTTCGTGCCGGCCTCCTTCGTGGCAGCCTGCTCTGGCGCCGGCGCGCGCTTGGCCGACGTCTTCGCCGCCGTCGCGGTGGCAGCACGCTTCGCGGCGGGGGCCTTCGCTGCCGGCTGGGCCGTCACCGTCTTCTTGGTGCCCGCAGTCTGCTTGGCGACAGCAGTCCGATTGGAGGCGGCAGCTTTCGCGGAGGCAGCCGTGCCGGCGGACTTCTTGCCGGCGGCCGGCTTGCTCGCTGCGGTCTTGGCCGTTGCGGTCTTGGCGGACGCGGCCGTCTTGGTTGGCGGCGCCTTGGTGGCGGCTGTCTTCTTGGTGGCAGGAGGCCGCTTGGAGGCAGCAGCCTTGGCGGCAGCAGCCTTTGTTCCGGTTGCCTTGGTCGCCGCGGCCTCCTTCCCCGCAGCAGCCTTGGCGGCAGCAGCCTGTGTTCCGGTTGCCTTGGTCGCCGGCGCCCGCTTGGCAGCAGGAGCCTTGGAAGCAGGCGCCTTGGTGGCAGCGGCCTTCGCCGCGGTAGTGGCGGTCGACTGTTTCGCCGCGGCCTTCTTGCCGGACGGGACGGCCTTACCCTTCGGGGGGGGCGCGGCCGTCCTGCCGCCACGCGGGGGCGCGCTGGTCGCCGCGGCCGTCGTCGTGCCCTGTCGTGGCGTCAAGCGCAGGCCCCTTTCGGCCTCGATGTCCGAAGCGCCGCTGACGCGACGCTCGGTGGCTGAGAATAGGGCATACGCCCCGTACGGCGCAGGCGGCCCGCCGCGACGGATCAGTTTGCGGCCGCGTCCTTGGAGCTCTCCTCCTCGAAGTCCACCTCTGACGTGTCGAGACCGTCCGCCTCGGACGCGTCGAGACCGTCCGCCTCGGGGGCTGCGAGACTCTCCGCGCCCGGCGCCGCAAGTGCCTCCTCCACCGACGGCGCGGCGTCGAGGTCGGCCAGCGCCGTTTCGATGTGGGTGCGCAGCCCGAGCCGGTAGTTCTGCTCGTGACCTCGCAGCGAGGCGATCAGCTCCTCGATCTTGCTGCGCTGGCCGTCCAAGTCGCCGATGACCTGGTCCCGCTCGGCGTTCGCCGCCGCGAGCAGGCTCGCTGCCTCCTCGCGCGCACCGGTCAGGATCGAGTCCCGCTCCGTCGTGGCGTCACCGATGAGGGTGTCGTGCTGCGACTGGCCGGTGGTGAGGAGTTCGTCGTGCCGGGCCTGGGCCGTCGAGACGAGATCGTCATGCTGCGACTGCGCGGTCGCAAGCAGCTCGTCGTGCCGTGCCTGCGCGCTGGACACGAGCTCGTCGTGTTGCGACTGAGCGGTCGCGATCAACTCGTCGTGCTGCGACTGCCCTTCGTCGATGAGGCGCGCCCGAGTGGCCTCACCCTCAGCGACGTGCTCGTCGTGGACCCGCTGAGCCAGGGCGATCAGGCCGGTCGCGTCGCCGGTGCTCGGCGTGGTCACGCTGCCCTGCGCCTCCTCGGCCCGGGCGGAGAGGGTGGCGATGCGTTCCTGGGCGTTGGCTTCGGCCTGGTCGGCGTCCGCGGTGTAGCGGTCGATCCGCTCCTGGGCGGCCCGCTCGGCTTCGTCGGCGCGCGCGTTGGCAGCCTCGATCCGGGCCCGGGCGTCCTGCTCGGCGGCGTCGGCCTGGCTGTTCGCGTCGAGGATGCGCTGAGCCAGGTCGGCCTCCTCGGGGCTGCCGGAGGCGGCTGCCGCAGCGATCCGCTCCTCGTCACCCTTGCGCATGCGTTTCTGGAGGTCGGCAAGCGCGCGTTCGGCCTCTTCCCGGAGTGCGACCTCGCGCTCGAGCCGGCCGTCGGAAGCGTCCATGACCGGCACGGCACTGGCCGCGTCCTGGACCGGCTCGCTGCCCCGGCACTCTCGTAGTTCCTTCTCCTGGCGCCGCAGGGTGGCCACGATCTCGTCCAGGAAGTCGTCGACCTCGCGCTCGTCATATCCTCGGCGGAACTGGGTCGTCGCGAAGGTCTTGTTGAGGACGTCGTCGGGTGTGAGCGGCATCGGGTCTCCTGACATGGCCGATCGGGAAGCGAACGGAAGATCAGTCGGTCAGCTTAGAGGATCGACATCAGCACGGAGATCCCGATCATGAGCACGAGGAACGACAGGTCGATCCCGACATTGCCGAATCTCAGGGTCGGCAGCACCCGCCGCAGGGCTTTCAACGGCGGATCGGTGGCGGTATAGATGCCCTCGGCGACCACCAGCACCGGGCCGCGCGGGCGCCAGTCGCGGGCGAACACCTGGATCCACTCGAAGACGAGCCGGCCGATCAGGAGCAGGAAATAGAGGAAGAGTGCGGTGGAGAGAATCTCGCGGACCAAGCTCACGTCAGTCTCCGGAAGCGGTGGGGCGAAGCGTCATACGGCATTAGACGTCCGAGCGCGGCCAATGATTCCGCGCGCGCCGCGCCAGCCTCGGACTAGCTCTGGTTGAACAGCTCGCGAGGGCCTTCGATGGCGCTCTCATCCGTGGCCACCTCAACGTGCTCCGGTGAGAGCAGGAACACCTTGGCGGTCACGCGTTCGATGGACCCGTGCAGGCCGAAGACCAGTCCGGCAGCGAAGTCGACCAACCGCTTGGCGTCGGCGTCGCCCATGTCGGAGAGGTTCATGATCACCGGCACGCCCTCGCGGAAGGCCTCGCCGATGTTCTTGGCCTCGTTGTAGGTGCGCGGGTGGATCGTCGTGATGCGGCTCAAGGTGGACGCGCGCTCCTCCCGGACGACCTGGCTCAACGTGGCCCGCCGCGGCATGGGTGTCACCTCGGCCGAGCGCTCCGGCCGCACGTCCTGCCGGACCTCGTGGCGCTCCGAACGCGCCGGAGCAGCCTCGGTGGGCTCGTCGTCGTAAGCCTCGGCGTCGTAGTAGTCGTCATATCGATCGTCCTCGGCGAACCCGAGGTAGACCATCGTCTTCTTCAGCGCTCCGGCCATGCCCGTCGATCCCTCACTCTCTATTTCCTCCCGACGTGCTTGCGGTGGCGCCCGCCGGAGACTCTTCGCCATTGAAGTTAACGAAGTGACGCCCGAGAACCGAGGATTGCGGTCCCGACACGCAGGTGTGTCGCCCCCGCGGTCACCGCCGCCTCGAGATCTGCGCTCATCCCGGCGGAGATCCAGTCCGCCTCCGGGGCGCTGCGGCGCACCGCCGCGGCCAGGCCGGCGAGGTCGGCGAAGGCCGCGGCCGGGTCGGCCGCCAGTGGCGGCACCGCCATCACGCCACCGAGCCGCAGCAGTGGCTGGGCCAGGACTGCCTCCGCCAGCGCCGGGATGGTGTCGCGGGGCGCGCCACCGCGTTCGGGATCACCGTCGAGGCTGATCTGGATGAGCACGCGAAGCGGCTCCGCAAGTCCGGCACGCTCGCGCCCATGGGCAAGTGCCGCAACGAGTTTGGGCCGGTCGAGGGAGTGGACGGTGTCGGCGAGGCGCGCCGCCTCGGCCGCCTTGTTGCTCTGCAACTGCCCGATCAGGTGCAGCCGCAGGCCGTCGTATGCCGCCGCCTCCGCCTTCGCGTGCGCCTCCTGAACCTTGTTCTCCCCCACATCGCGCACCCCGAGCCCGGCGAGGATCCGGATGTCGCTCGCGGGGAAGGTCTTGGTCACGACGATGAGCGTGACCTCCTCCCGAGCCCGGCCGGCCGCGGCGCACGCGGCCGTGATGCGCTCCTCGACGGCGGCCAACCCGGCCCGGATCTCCTCGACCCGCTCGGGACGGGCGGCAACAGCATCGGCACGCGCGGCAGACATACCCCCATCTTCCTGGATGGGCGGGCCGGCGGACAGCGCTGTGACATCCGAACTACGAGGAGCGCTCGAAGCCCCGGGAATGACCGGTCAACCGGCCCGACTCGTATTCCGAATGTCGCGGTATGCCGAAAGTCGGGGCAACGCTTCCGTGAGCGAGCCCGTCGCGCTATCCCGGGTGGTGTCGTCCCGGGCGGTGGGCAGCCGGCGACCGCAGCAGGATGATGCCGGCGTGGCGGCCGGTGACGCCGTCGCGGCGATAGGAGTAGAGGCTGCCGGACTCGCGGGTGCAGCCGAGCACCTGCCGGGCGCTGACGCCGGCGGCCGAGAGCTGCGCCAGCACCCCCGTGGCGATGTCGAGGGCCGGGGTGCCGGTGGCACTGACAGCCCGCGCCGCGGGGACCAGCGCGACGGCATCGTCGTGCATCTGCTGCGGGACCTCGTAACACGACCCGCACACCGCAGGGCCGACGGCCGCATCGAGGTCCACGGCACCAAGGGAACGCATGCGCTCGACCACGGCCGCCACGGTCCCGGCGAGCAGCCCCGGGCGGCCCACGTGGGCCGCACCGATGACCCCCTCGACAGGGTCGGCGAGCAGCACGGGCACGCAGTCTGCCGCGAGGACGACGAGCGCCAGGCCGGGCACGGTGGTGACCAGGGCGTCGGCCTCCGGCTCGTCCTCCGGTCCCCATGGTTCGGTCACGGTCGCCACCTGCGCGCCGTGGACCTGGTGGAGGAAGACGAGGTTGCCGGCGGGCACCCCCAACGCCGCCGCGGCGGCGGCGCGATTGCGCGCCACCGCCGCCGGATCGTCAGCGACGCGGGAGCCGAGGTTCAGGCCGGCGTGGGCGCCGGCGCTGTGGCCGTCGTGCCGGTCGGTGAACCCCCGGACGACCCGGGAGCCCTCGTCGAGCCAGGCGAACACGCCGGGGCCTGACGGGTTACTTCAGCCACTCGGGGACGTCGAGGTCCTCGGGGTCGTCGAAGACGACCTGCTTGGGCGGGCGCACCGGCTCTGCGGCGGGGGCCGGCTGCGCGGTCTGGGCAGGAGCGGGCTCGGCGGCCGGCGCGTCGGCCGGCTCGGCCGCGGGGGCACCCGATGCGGCGGGGGCCGGGGCCGGCGTGGCCTGGCCGGCCGACTCCGCAGGGGCCGTGGGAGCGGGGCGAGCGCCGGCGGCCGGGGCGGGGACGCCGGGGCGGGAGACGACGGTGCCGAGGGCCCGCTCGTCGGTGCGCTTCTGCGGGGTGCCGCCGTCGAAACCCGCTGCGATCACCGTCACGCGCACCTCGTCGCCGAGGGCGTCGTCGATGACCGCACCGAAGATGATGTTGGCGTCCGGGTGCGCCGCCTCCTGCACCAGCCGGGCGGCCTCGTTGATCTCGAACAGACCCAGGTCGCTGCCGCCTTGGACCGAGAGCAGGACACCGTGCGCGCCGTCGATGCTGGCCTCGAGCAGCGGCGAGGAGATCGCGGCTTCGGCGGCCTGGACCGCGCGCTCCTCGCCGCGGGATGACCCGATGCCCATGAGGGCCGAACCGGCCCCGGACATGACCGACTTGACGTCGGCGAAGTCGAGGTTGATCAGGCCCGGCGTCGTGATCAGGTCGGTGATGCCCTGGACACCGGAGAGCAGCACCTGGTCGGCGCTGCGGAAGGCGTCGAGCATGCTGACATTGCGGTCGCTGATCGACAGCAGCCGATCGTTGGGGATGACGATGAGGGTGTCGACCTCTTCGCGCAGCGAGCCGATGCCGGTCTCGGCCTGGTTGGCGCGGCGGCGGCCCTCGAAGGTGAAGGGGCGGGTGACGACACCGATGGTCAGTGCGCCGAGCCCCTTGGCGATCTTCGCGACGACCGGTGCGCCGCCGGTGCCGGTGCCGCCGCCTTCACCGGCGGTGACGAAGACCATGTCGGCGCCCTTGAGGACCTCTTCGATCTCCTCGGCGTGGTCCTCGGCTGCCCGCCGGCCGACCTCGGGGTCGGCGCCCGCGCCCAGCCCGCGGGTCAGGTCGCGACCCACGTCGAGCTTGACGTCGGCGTCGCTCATCAACAGCGCCTGCGCGTCGGTGTTGATGGCGATGAATTCGACGCCCTTCAACCCGGCTTCGATCATCCGGTTGATGGCGTTGACACCGCCGCCGCCGATGCCGACGACCTTGATGACGGCCAGATAGTTCTGGGGAGCAGCCACTTCGTGGGGCCTTCCTAGCTTTCGTTCTCGGATATCCGTTTGGCACCGCAGGCCCGGTCTCCTGCGGCTCGGCCCACCGCCAATCCTCACCCTCTAGTCGAGGTTCAGATTGCACTGCAAGCCTTCCGGGTCGACGGTATGCGTCGGAAGGCACTGGTGCAAACGCCGTCCGCGCGTGTCGCGGGAAAGAAGTTGCGCGCGCTCTCCTCACGCGTATCGCCGGCCCCGTCCATCACACCCGTCCCGCGTCCGAGTCGAAGGTCCGCGCCGACCGCGTCAGGTCGTGACGGGGGTCTCGGGGGCGCTGACGTCGATCGTCTTGGGCTTCTTGCTCATCAGGATCTGGACCAGGCGCGCCTTGAGTTCCGATTCCGCGGCCGGGCCCCACACGATGCGCGTCGCGGAGATGACGAACGAAACCGAGCCCGAGTCGTCGATGTGCAGATCACGCACCCGAGTGCGCAGCGACTCCGGAAGGGCGGCCATCACCTGCACGGTCGCATTCACGCCGTCGCCGCTCGCCACCCCGGTGGCCCCCTGCACCACCGGAACGCCGGCCGGCGCCTCCGACACCGTCTCGATGGTCACCCCGGACACATCCACAAGCTCTACTTTACCTTGAGACTTCTGGAGTCCGAGCACGGGCACCCGGGCGACGACTTCGATGACGAGCGACCGCGGGAATCCGCGGCGGACGGTGGCATCCGCGACCCGGGAGTCCTCCTCCAGCCGGCCTTCGACGCCTGCCGTGTCGACGCGCAACAGCGAGCGCCCCACCTCCTGCCCCCCGACAGATTTGCCGAGTGAGCGGACGGCCGCAGATGTCCCCGAGACCTGAACCTCGGTGACCGCGAGCAGCGGCGACCAGAGCGCCAGCCAGGCCAGGACCAGCACCAGGACCGCAGCACCGATCAGCCACACCACCTTGCCCGCGCGCCGGCGGCGCAGTGCTCGAGCCCGGCGCTTCCACCCGTCGGCGAAGGAGAGCACCCGACGCTGCTCGGTGCGCTCCGACTCGAGCGCCGACGGAGGGGTCTCACGCACGATCCGGTCCCGCGTGTGATCGGGCCGCCAGGGCGGCGAGCAGTCGCGGCCCGATGCGGGTGACATCGCCCGCGCCGACCGTCAGCAGCAGGTCGCCCGGCCCGGCCCGGGACGCCACGAGGTCGATCGCCTCGTCGAAGCCGGCCGCCAGCGTGGCGTCGGCCCCCGCGTCCCGCAACGGCTCGACGATCAGGTGGGAGTCGATCCCGGCCATGGGGGTCTCTCGGGCGCCGTAGACCGGAAGCAGCACGATCTGGTCGGCGGGCTGCAGCCCGGCGGCGAAACCGGCGGCAGAGTCGCGGGTGCGGGAGTACAGGTGGGGTTGGAAGATCACGCGGACTGCCCCGCCGGCACCGACCACGGCCCGCGCGGCGGCGACCAGTGCGGTTACTTTGGGCGCATTGTGCGCGTAGTCGTCGACGACGACGATGCCGTCCACCTCGCCCTTGCGTTCGAAGCGGCGGTGCACGCCCGGGAAGGCTGCCAACCCGGCCGTGAGTTGCGCGGGGTCGCGGCCCAGGGCCAGCCAGCCGGCGGCGAGCGCGGCGGCCGCGTTGTGCACATTGTGCCGGCCGGGCGCGGCGACCTGCAGCGGCACTGCCCCGCGGTCGGACACGACGCGAGCGGTCGAGGTCAGGCCGTGTAGCTCGACCTCCTCGATCCGGACGTCACTGGCGGGGTCCTCGCCGTAGGTCAGGACCTGCCGCCCCTCCGACCGCAGCAACCGGGCCAGGGCAGCCGATCCGGGGTCGTCCGCCGCGGCGATCAGCCAGCCACCGGGTTCGACGGAGCGGGCGAAGGCGGCATACGCCTGCTGGACGTGCGCGAAATCGCCGTAGAAGTCGAGGTGGTCGGGTTGGACATTGGTGACGACGGCGACGTGCGGTCGATAGCTGAGGAAGGATCCGTCGGATTCGTCGGCTTCGGCGACGAACACGCCGCCAGTCCCGCGGAGGGAGTTGCGGCCCAGGTCGGCCAGCTCGGAGCCGATCGCGAAAGAGGGGTCGGCACCTGCCGCCCGCAGGACCGCTGTCAGCATCGCCGACGTCGTGGTCTTGCCGTTGGCCCCGGCGACCGCGACCCGGACATCGTCACCCATGGCACTGGCCAGCGCCTGCGCGCGATGGAGCACCCGCAGCCCCCCGGCCCGGGCGGCCGTGAGTTCGGCGTTGGTCTCGGGGATCGCGGAGGAGACCACGACGGTTCGCACCCCGTCCAGGTGCCCCGGGTCGTGACCGATGGACACCGCCATACCGGCGGCGCGCAAGCGCTCCACGGCCGGCGACGCGGCCCCGTCGCACCCGCTCACCTCGACCCCCAGGTCGTGCAGCAGCTGGGCGATGCCGGACATCCCGCTGCCGCCGATGGCGACGAAATGGGTGGCGCCCAATTCGCTCGCGGGGGTCGTCGGGGCGGCGAAGTCGAACCGCGGGTTGACGCCCAGCCGGCCGGGGGCCATCAGTGGCCTCCCGCTCGCCCGGCGGCGTAGGCCTGCGCGACGAGGTCGGCGAGCAGCTGATCGCCGCCGCGCTCCCCCACCGCCGCAGCGGCGGCGGACATCGACTGCAGGCGCCCGGCGTCGGTGGCGAGCGGGATGAGGGTGCCGGTCACCCATGTCGGGGTGAGTTCGGCGTCGGGCACGAGCAGGCCGCCGCCGGCCGCGACGACATCGGCCGCGTTGAGTTCCTGCTCCCCGTTGCCGATCGGCAGCGGCACATAGACCGCGGGCAGGCCGACGGCACTCAGCTCGCACACCGTGTTGGCTCCGGAACGCGCGACGACGAGGTCGGCGGCGGCATACGCGAGTTCCATCGCGTCGGCATACTCGAGGACCACATAGCGCGCCCCCGCTCCGGTGTCGGGCGCGGCGAACGCCTTGCCGTTGCCGGTGACGTGCAGCACCTGGATGCCGGCCTCGGACAGCTCGAGGACGCGGGCGGCGAAGGCCTCGTTGAGACGTTTGGCCCCGAGCGAGCCACCGGTCACCAGCACGGTGGGGCGGTGGTCCGCCAGCCCGAAGCGCTGCAGCGCCTCCGCGCGGCGGGCGGGCCGGTCGAGCGTGGAGATCTCGGGTCGCAGCGGCATCCCGACCCGCCGGGCGTGGGCCAGCTTGGTGCTGGCGAAGGTCGTGCCGACGAAGGGGGTCATGCGGGCGCCGAGGCGATTGGCCAGGCCCGGGCGGGCGTTCTGTTCGTGGATGACGATCGGCAGCTTGCGGCGGCGGGCGGCAAGGTATGCCGGCGTGGAGACGTAGCCACCGAAGCCGACCACCACCTCCGCCCCCGTGGCGTCGATGGCGGCCTCGGCGGCCTTGATCGCGCCCGCTAGCCTGCCGGGGACCCGCAGCAGGTCGGGCCCGGGCCGGCGCGGCAGCGGCACCTTGGGCGCCATGTGCAGGGGGTAGCCGCGGGCGGGCACCAGCCGCGCCTCCAGGCCGGTCTCGGTGCCCAGCGCGGCGATCCCCATGTCGGGACGCAACTGCTGGAGTTTGTCGGCGAGCGCGAGGAGCGGGGAGACGTGACCGGCCGATCCGCCGCCGGCGAGCAGGACGGCAGCGGGCCACGAGGCCGGCGTGGTGGCGGCCGGAGCGGCGTCGGTCATCGCTGCTTCCCGCGGGTGCGGCTGAGCACGGCCATCGAGTCACGCACGGTCTTGGGGCGCACGGACAGCGATTCGGCGCAGCCGGGTTCGGCGCGGGCGAACGCGAGCAGGATGCCCATGGCGAGCATGGTCGTGATGAGCGAGGAGCCGCCCGAGGAGACGAAGGGCAGCGGGACGCCGATGATCGGCAGGGCGCCGATGACGGCGCCGATATTGACGATGGCTTGCACGAGGATCCACACCATCACACCGGAGGCGGCGATGCGAACGAAGAAGTCGTCGGTGCGCACGACCAGGCGGTATGCGGCGTACCCGAGCAGGGCGAAGAGCGCGAGCACGATGAGCGCACCGATCAGGCCGAGTTCCTCGCCGATGATCGCGAAGATGAAGTCGTTGTGCGGCTCGGAGAGCCACTGCCACTTCTCCTTCGACGCGCCCAGGCCGATGCCCGTCAGGCCGCCGTCGGCGAGGGCGTAGCGGGCGTGCAGCGGCTGGCGGCAGATGTCGTAGTAGAGCCGCTCGTTGCTCGGGACACACTGGCTGGGGTCGAGCCAGATGCTGATGCGCTGCATCCGGTTGGAGCTGGTCATCGTCGCCGCGGCAACCAGGGCCAGGCCCCCGAGCCCGGCGAGCCCGAACCACCGCAAGGGCACACCACCGGCCAGCAGCATCCCTCCGACGATCGCCGCGAGCACGATCGCGGTGCCGAGGTCGTGCCCGAGCATGACGAAGCCGAGGGTGATCGCTGCGGCCGGGAACACGAAGGGGAAGACCGACTCCTTGAAGGAGCCGAGGAAGCGACGTTTCTGGGTCAGCACCCGGGCGCCGAAGAGGATCAGCGCGATCTTGGCCAGCTCGCTGGGCTGCAGGCTGAAGCCGGGCAGCTTGATCCAGTTGCGGTTGCCTTGGACATCGAAACCGAGAGGTGAGAACACGAGGGCCTGCAACCCGATCGCGCCGATCAGGGCGGCGCCGCCGATGCGTTTCCAGAAGCCCAGCGGGAGCCGCATCGCGATGAGCATCGCGACCGTGCCGATCGCGGCGAAGATCGCCTGGGTGTAGAAGACGGCGTAGGGGTTGTCGCTGTCCTTGATGGAGACGATCATCGACGCCGACAGCACCATGACCAGCCCGATCACCGTCAGCAAGGTCGTGACCGACAGCAGCAGATAGTAGGTCGCGACGGGGCTGTCAAGCAGTTCGCGCAGGCGCGCCAGCCGTCGCCGGCCGGCGGCGCGGCTGGACAGCGGCGACGCGGTGGTGCTGCTCACGGATCACTCCCCGGTGGTCGGCAGCCGGCGGACCGCATCGGCGAAGGCGTCGCCCCGGGCGCCGTAGTTGGCGAACATGTCCATGGACGCGGCGGCGGGAGCCAACAGCACGACATCGCCGGGCTGGGCGAGGTCGGCGGCGGCCGCCACGGCACGATCCATCGCACCAGTGTCAGTGTCGGACAGGTCCACGACGGGGAGATCCGGCGCGTGTCGGGCGAGGGATTCGCCGATCCGGGCGCGATCGGCACCGATGAGGACGACGCCGCGCAGCCGGGCGGCGTGGGCGGCAACCAGTTCGTCGACGTCGGCGCCCTTGAGCAGCCCGCCGGCGATCCACACGACCGAGGGGAAGGCGGCCAGCGACGCCGCGGCCGCGTGCGGGTTGGTGGCCTTGGAGTCGTCGACGAAGCGCACCCCGCCGACGGTGGCGACCTCGGCGACCCGGTGTGGTTCGGGGACGAAGGCCCGCAGCCCGTCGCGGACGGCTCCGGTCGGCACGCCGTAGGCCCGGGCCAGGGCGGCGGCGGCCAGGGCATTGGCGACGACGTGGGGCGGCGGCGGGACATCACCCTGGGACAGATCGGCCAGGGTGCCCATCTCGGCCGCGCTCGTGGCCCGTTCGGCGACGAAGGCCCGGTCGGCCAGCACGTCCTCGACGAGCCCGACCATGGAGACCGACGGTATGCCGAGGGTGAAGCCGATCGCGCGCGCCCCCTCGACCACCTCGGCCTCCTCGACCATGCGCCGGGTCTCGTCGTCGGCGACGTTGTAGATGCACGCCACCTCGGTGCGGGCGTAGACCTTGGCCTTGGCGCGCCAGTACTCCTCGAACGAGCCGTGCCAGTCGATGTGGTCGGGCGCGATGTTCAGGCACGCCGAGGCCAGCGGGCTGATCGACTCCGACCAGTGCAACTGGAAGCTGGAGAGTTCGACGGCGATGACGTCATACGGCTCGGGGTGGAGCACGGCCTCGAGGATCGGGGTGCCGACATTGCCCGCGCTGGTCGCGCGCAGCCCGGCGGCGCGCAGGATGCTCGCGAGCATCTGCACCGTCGTCGTCTTGCCATTGGTCCCGGTCAGCGTCAGCCAGGGCGCCGCGCCCTCGGGCGGCCGCATCCGCCAGGCCAGCTCCACCTCCCCCCAGACGGGGATGCCCGCTGCCGCGGCAGCGGCGAGAAGAGGCTGGTCAGGGCGCCAGCCCGGTGAGGTAACGATCACGTCGAGGTCGAGGTCCGCGGGGAGGGCGGCGGTCGCCTGCGGCCCGGTGCGCACCTCGACGTCGAGGACCTGCAGGATCGTGGCTCGCTGAGCGAGTTCGCTGCCTGCTGCGGGCGTCTGGCCGTCGACGAGGACGACCCGGGCGCCGCGTTCGGCGAGGGCGTCGGCGGCGGCGAAGCCGCTGATGCCGAGGCCGGCGACGAGGACGCGCAGGCCCGACCAGTCGGCGCCGCCGTGGGTCAGGCCCTGGAGTCGGTCAGAGGGCACCGACGACCCACTCCGCATAGAAGATGCCCAGACCGAAGGCGACGAACAGGCCGGCGATGATCCAGAACCGGATGACGATCGTGACCTCCTGCCAGCCTTTCAGTTCGAAGTGGTGCTGCAGCGGCGCCATGCGGAAGACCCGCTTGCCGGTCGACTTGAAGGAGGCGACCTGGATGATCACCGAGAGGGTGATCGTGACGAAAAGCCCGCCGAGGATGATGACGAGCAGTTCGGTGCGGCTGGTGATGGCCAGGCCGGCCAGCGCGCCGCCGAGGGCGAGCGATCCGGTGTCGCCCATGAAGATCTTCGCCGGGGCGGCGTTCCACCACAGGAAGCCGAAGCAGGCCCCCATGCCCCCCGCGGCGACGACGGCCAGGTCGAGCGGGTCGCGCACCGCGTAGCAGTTGTTGATGTTCAGCGAGGTGGCGCAGTTCTGGTTCGACTGCCAGACCCCGATCAGGACGTAGGCCGCGAACACCATCGTCGAGGCGCCGGTGGCCAGCCCGTCGAGGCCGTCGGTGAGGTTCACGCCGTTGGACGTGCCCGAGATCATCACATTGGCCCAGATGACGAACAGGGCGATGCCGACCAGGGTGCCGCCGAAGGCGAGGTCGAGTTTGGTGTCGCGCACGAAGGAGATGGCCGTCGAGGCGGGATGGGTGCCATTGCCGTCGGGAAAGCGCAGGGCGAGCACGGCGAAGATGATCGCGACGAGTGCCTGGCCGGCGAGTTTCTGCTTGCTCCGCAGGCCGAGCGAGCGCTGCCGGCTGATCTTGATGTAGTCGTCGAGGAAGCCGACCAGGCCGAGCCCGGCCATCAGAAAGAGCACGAGGACACCGGAGGCGGTCGGCGCGGCATACCCGGTCGAGCCGATGACGGCCGTCGAGAAGTGGGCGACGAAGTAGCCGACCACGGTCGCGGCGATGATGACCGTGCCACCCATGGTCGGGGTGCCGCGCTTGGTGTGGTGGGAGGTCGGGCCGTCGTCGCGGATGAACTGGCCGTAGCCGCGCTTGACGAGGAACTTGATGTACGCCGGTGTCCCGAGCAGGCCGATGACGAGCGCCACCACCGCAGAGACGAGTACGGCTAGCACGTGAGGTCCTCCTTAGCGGACACGGGCGTGTCGCGCAGCCGGTCCCCAAGGAAACGCAGGCCGGCGCCATTGCTGGACTTGACCAGCACGATGTCTCCGGCTTCGACGATGTCGACGGTCATAGCGTAAGCCGACTCCACATCCGGCGCATATTCGACGTGCGAGCCGCCGCTGCTCGCCCCCTCGCCGATGCCGCGGGCCTGGTCGCCGACGACGATGACCGTATGGACGCCATGCTCGGCCGCGGCGCTCCCCACCGCCCGGTGGGCCGCCTCGGCCTCAGCGCCCAGCTCGAGCATGGGCCCCAGCACGGCCACGGCCCGGCGACCGCCCGCCATCGCCGCCACCGCGTCGAGGGCGGCCGTCATCGACTCGGGATTGGCGTTGTAGGCGTCGTTGACGATGGTGACCCCATCGGCCCGAGTGGCGACCTCCATCCGGTAGCGGCTGACCGGCCCGGCATCACGCAGGGCGGCGCCGATCGTCTCGATGGCCATGCCGGACTCGTGCGCGGCGGCGATGACGGCCAGCGCATTGCCGACCTGATGCCGGCCGGCGACGGCCAGGTGCACCTCGGCGGTCCCGAACGGCCCCGAGCAGCGGAACCGCGCCCGGCCGTCGGCGCCGAGCGTCACGCCGGTGGCCCGCACCTCGGCGTCCTGCGCCTCACCGACGAGCAGGACCCGCGCCGTGGTGCGCCCGGCCATGGCCCGGACGAGCGGGTCGTCGGCGTTGAGGATGGCCACGCCGTCGCTCGGAAGCGCCTGCACCAGCTCGGATTTCGCCACGGCGATGGCCGCCCGGGATCCGAACTCCCCCACGTGGGCCGAGCCGACGTTCAAGACGATGCCGATGCGCGGCGGCGCGATCTCGGTCAGATAGCGCACGTGGCCGATGCCGCGGGCGCCCATCTCGACGACGAGGTGGCGGGTGGAGTCGGTGATGCGGCATACGGTCAGCGGCACACCGACCTCGGAGTTGTAGGACCCGACCGGCGCCACCGTCTCGCCGTCGCGGGCCAACACCTGGCCGAGCAGGTCCTTGGTCGAGGTCTTGCCGGAGGAGCCGGTGATGCCGACGACGTTCAGCTGCGGCCGGGCGTCGACGAGGTGGCGGGCGAGCGCGACGAATGCGGCCTGCTCGTCGGCGACCACCACCCGGGGCAATGGTCCGGTGTCCTGCGTGACGAGTGCCGCGACCGCGCCTCGCTGTGCCGCGCCGGCGATGAAGCCGTGCCCGTCGGCGTGCTCGCCGATGCGGGCGACATACAGGCTGCCAGGCTCGGCTTCGCGGGAGTCGGTGACGACGGCGCCGGTGATCGTCAGCCCGCCGGCCTCGCTCTCGCCGAGTCCGGCGATCCGGCCTCCGGTCACCTCCGCCAGCTCGGTCAGGGTCGTCGGGATCACGAGGCCTGACCGTATGCCGCGTCGAGGGCTGCTCGTACCTGCTCGCGATCGTCGAAGGGATGCACCACGCCGCCGATCTCCTGACCCGTCTCGTGTCCCTTGCCGACGACCGCGACCACGGCGCCACGACCCGCCGCGACCGCAGCCGCAATTGCGGCGGCGATGGCCTCGGCGCGATCGGCGATCTCGCGAATATCCTTGTGCGGCGCGCTTTTTCGGGCCCCGGCAACCACCGCCGCCCGGATCACCGCCGGGTCCTCCGAGCGCGGGTTGTCGTCGGTGACGATGACGATATCGGCCTCGCGTGCCGCGGCGGCACCCATGGCGGCGCGCTTGCCGCGGTCCCGGTCGCCGCCGGCGCCGAGGACGACGACGAGCCCGCCCGGCACCGCCTGCGGGCGCAGCGCGGCCAGCGCCGCGGCGACGGCTTCGGGGGTGTGGGCGTAGTCGACGACGGCGAGCGGGGCATCGCTGCCGGCTGCGGGCGCGACCTTCTCCATCCGCCCGGGCACATGCGGGTCGGTCAGCACGGCCTCCCGCACGGCGCCCGCGTCGTGGCCGAGAGCGAGCAGCGCCAGCGTGGCCAGGGCCGTGTTGACCCGGTTGAAGTCTCCGGGGAGGGCGGAGCGCAGGGCGAGCTGCGTATGCGGACCGGTCAAGGTGAACTCGGCGGCGTCGGGTGCCGCGTCGAGCCGCCAGTCGGCGGGGGCGCCGGTGCTGCTCACCGTGCTGACGGGAATGGTCGCCGTGCCGGCCAGCCGCGCCCCCCACGCGTCGTCGACGCACACCACGCCCCGCGTCGCCCGCTCGGGCGTGAACAGTTCGGCCTTGGCCAGGAAGTAGTCCTCCATCGTGCCGTGATAGTCGAGGTGGTCCTGGGAGAGGTTGGTGAACAGCGCGACGTCGTAGACGACCCCGTCGACGCGGTGCATCGCGAGGGCGTGGCTGGACACCTCCATCACGCACGTGGCCACGTCGGCCTCGCGCATCGCGGCGAGGAGGGCGTGGAGGTCGGTCGCCTCGGGTGTGGTGCGCACGCTCGTGACCCGCTGATCCCCGATCCGGGTCTCGACGGTGCCGATCAGCCCGGTGCGCCGCCCGAGGGCACGCAGGGCCGAGTCGATCAGATAGGCCGTGGTCGTCTTGCCGTTGGTACCGGTCACCCCGATCAGGTCCAGCCCCGCCGGGCGGGTGCCGTAGATCTCGGCGGCCACCTGGCCGAGGGCGGCCCGCGGGTCGGCGACGATCAGGACCGGGACCGGCGTGCCAGCGGCGAGAGCGGCGCCCGCACTGTCGGTGAGCACGGCCACCGCACCCCGCTCCACCGCCCCGTCCACGAACCGCCCGCCGTGGACATTGGCGCCGGGCAGCGCGGCATACAGGTCCCCGGGGCGGATGGTGCGCGAGTCCAGGCCGACCCCGGTGACCGTGACGGCCACGGCGTCCGCAGTGGGTCCGGTGGCGCCGGCCACGGCGGCCACGCGTGCCAGCGGCACCGGAGCACGACGCTCTGGACGGATGTCGATCATCGGGTCCGGGTCACCGTCGGTCGCGCAGCACGGCCGGGTCGTCCGGGTCGGGCGTCTCGTCCAGTTTCAGGGTCAGCTTGGGTGGCTCGGTGTCACCCGGCGTCGGGGGAATGTCCAGCGACGTCAGCGCATAGAGCATGACGTCGTGAAAGACCGGTGCAGCCACGGAGCCACCGTAATACTCCTTCTTGGGGTTCTGGACGATCACCGAGACGACGAGTTCGGGATCGCCGGCCGGGGCGTAGCCGATGAAGCTCGCGGTGTACCCGGCATACCCCTTGACCCTGCTGTCATAACGCAACGCCGTGCCGGTCTTGCCGGCGACGCGATAGCCGGGGATCTGCGCGGCCGGCGCGGTGCCGTCGGCGCCGACGACGCCCTCGAGCATCTGGGACAGCTGGCGGGCGGAATCCTGCGAGATCACCCGGGTCTTGGCGGACTCCGGTGTCGGCTGCAGCTTGCCGTTCGCGTCCGCCATCGCCGTGACGAGCTTCGGGGCGATGTGCACACCCCCGTTGGCGATCGTCTGATAGACCCCGGCCGCCTGCAGCGCCGTGACCGACAAGCCCTGCCCGTACATGACCGTGTAGCGCTGGGTCCCGCTCCACTGGCCGGCGGGTGCGAGCAGTCCGGCGCTCTCGCCGGGGAAGTTGACGGCCGACTTGGACCCGAAGCCGAACTTGCGGAAGTAGCTCTCCATCGTCGCCGGCGGGATCTGCTCGCCGGCGAGGACGATGCCGGTGTTGCTCGACTGGGCCAGGGCGCCGGCGAAGGTGAGGTACTCGGTCGGGTGGCTGTGGCTGTCGCTGATCTGTCCGTCGGAGCGGCGCAGCGAGTAGGGGACGATCATCGGCGTCGAGGGGGTGACCTTGCCCTCCTCGAGCGCGGCCGCCGCGGTGATGACCTTGGCCGTCGAACCGGGCTCGAAGACCTCGGTGAACGCCAGGTTGGTCAACTGGGCGTTGTCGGCGATCTTCGTGTTGGGGTCGAAGGTCGGGTAGGACGCGATGGCCAGCAGGTCGCCGGTCTTCGCGTTCGTCACGACGACGGTGCCGGAGGATGCCCGCACGTCGATCATCTTCTGGGCCAGCACGTTCTGGGCGTACCACTGCAGGTCGTTGCGGATGGTCAGCTGCACCGAGCGGCCGGTCTTGGCCGGGGATTCGGTCGAGGCGCCCATGGGCAGCCGTATGCCGTCCTGGCCGACTTCGTACTTCAGCTCTCCCGGCACCCCGCGCAGGCTGGAGTTGAGATAGGTCTCGATGCCGCCGGCGCCCTCCTGGTTCTCGCCGGTGAAGCCGACGAGGCTGGCCGCGGTCGAGCCCTGGGGATAGGTGCGCACGGAAGTGCGTTTGCTGTAGATGCCGGGGATGCCGAGTTCGGCGATCGTGTGCCAGGTGAGCGGGGAGACGTTCTTGTTGACCTCGACGTAGCGGGTCTTGGGACGGGTGATCTCCTTCAGGACATCGGCCTCGGACATCTTCAGCAGCGGTGCCAGGTCGGCCGCCGCCCCGGCGGCGCCGACCTTGGTGGTTTTGCCGTCGACCTTTTTCTTGTATTCGACGACCGCCTTGGGGTCGGCGATGACGATGCGCTTTTCGATGCTCGAGGCCAGGATCGTGCCGGTCGCGTCGTAGATCGTGCCGCGCAGGGCCGGCGTGGTCTCGGTGTAGACGCGGGTCTGCATGGCCAGTGCCGCCGCCGCGCCCGCGTCGAGGCCCTGCACGCGCACCAGCTGGGCGGCGAACAGGCTCAGGACGACGAGCAGGCCGATGAGTATGCCGCGGGCGCGCACCCGCGGGTTGGCGCCGGGCCGAGCGAGGGGCCGCGCGCCGCGCGCGGTCCGCTGGGGGCGGGTCGTGCGATCAGGGCGGGGCGCGCGGGCAGCGGGGCGGGGCGCGCGGGCCGCGGGGCGGGGCGCTCGGGGCCCCTCAGGCCGATCCGCCACGGGCCGATCCGCCACCGGGCGATCCGCTGCCGGGCGGCCAGCGCCTGCCGGGCGGGACCCGCGCGGGCGCGGCGGTGCCGCAGCACCGCCGCGACTCCTCGCCGGCTGCCGCACCTGCGGTGGCGAGCTACGGGGAGTCACTGGGTCTCAGTCCTTCGAGGTGGGGGCCGAACTCGGGGCCGCCGCGGAGGATTTCGCGGTCGATTTGGGCAGTGTCGGTGAGGTAATCACCGTAAAGCGCTTGTCGGCCGTTGCTGCCTCCGCCACGCCGAGGATGGCCCCATCGGCGAGCCGGACGAAGGCGGCGGACTGGGCCGGGACCATCCCCATGGACATTGCCTCCTGGGCCAGGGCCGCCGGTGCGCGCAGGTTGTCCAGATCGCTGGTGAGTGACTCCTGCCGGTCGGCGAGGACGGTCGACTCGGTCACGAGCTTCCCGCGCTCGTAGCTGCCCTCGGCGAGGGCGGTGTTGATGACGAGGGTCGCGAGCAGCCCGAGGACGAGCACGGCGAGCATCGCCAGGGAGAACCACGCCTGGCGCACCCCAGCGCCCCCGCGCACGACCGACAGCGGTGGGCGCCCGGGTGCCTTGGCCGGGGCGCCGCTCAGTTTCAGTGCGGTGGAGCTCATCGTGATCCCTTCGAGGTGTCCCGGATGCGTTCGGCGGCCCGCATCCGCACCGAGGCGGACCGGGAGTTGGTGGCCTGCTCGGCGGCGCCGGCTTCTTCGGCCCCGCGGGTGAGCAGCTTCAGGTAGGGGCGGTGTTCGGGCAGTTCGACCGGCAGCCCGACCGGGGCGCTGCTGCGGGCACCGGCGGCCAGATTGGTCTTGGTGATGCGGTCCTCGAGCGAGTGGTAGGACAGCACGACGATGCGGCCCCCGACGGCCAGGGCGTCCAGGGCGGCCGGCAGGGCCCGCTCCCACACCCGTAACTCGTCGTTGACCTCGATCCGCAGCGCCTGGAACGTGCGCTTGGCCGGATGCCCACCGCTGCGTTGGGCCGCCGCGGGGATAACCCGGGTGAGCAACTCGACGAGTTGGCCGGAGGTCTCGAAGGGGGTCCGCTCGCGCTCGGCGACGATCGCGCGGGCGATCTTGGCGGCATACCGCTCCTCGCCGTAGTCGCGCAGCACCCGGGTCAGGCCGGCGGCGTCGTAGTCGCGCAGCACCTGCGCCGCACTCGCCCCCCGGCTGGGGTCCATCCGCATGTCCAGCGGCCCGTCGAAGCGGTAGGCGAAGCCGCGCTCGGCGGCGTCGAGTTGGAGGGAGGAGACGCCGAGGTCGAACAGGATGCCCAGCACCTTGCCGATGCCGAGCCCGGCCAGCACCTCGGGCAGTTCGTCATAGACGGCGTCGACGATCCGCACCCGATCGCCGTATGCCGCGAGCCGCTCCCCCGCAGCGTCGCGCGCCTGCGCGTCGCGGTCGATGCCGACGAGCGTCGCCTCGGGGCAGGCGTCGAGGAGGGCCTGCGCGTGGCCGCCGAGGCCCAGGGTCGCGTCGACGACGACGCTGCCCGGCTCGCGCACGGCGGGGGCCAGCACCTCGACGACGCGTTCGAGCAGGACGGGCACGTGCCGGTGGTCGGCGGGTGCGCTCCTGTTCATGCGGGCCATCACTTCGGGTCGGTGCGGGTCGTGCGGTGGGTATGCCGGTGGTCGGCCTGAGCAGCGCGGGCGGTGGTCCCTGGTCCCCATCCGCCGCCCCCGATCCGGGGGAAGTCGGGCCGGGAGGACGGCTGGAGGCCGGGGACCACCGAACGTCAGAGCAGGACGACCCCCTCGTCGTGCAAGTCCTCGAGCGTGGTGCCGTCGGTTGCATTGGCGGCTTCGTAGGTGGCGCTGTCCCAGACCTCGAGGTAGTGGCCCTGCCCGATGACGACGCAGTCCTTGTCCAGGCCGGCGTAGCTGCGCAGGACGCCGGGGATCGTCACGCGGCCCTGGCGGTCGGGGTTCTCCGTCGAGGCGTCGCCGAGCAGCTGCCGGCGCACCGAGCGGACGGTCTTGCTGCTGGTGTTGGCGGCGTTGAGCGGGTCGAGGATCCGCTGTTTGAAGACGGGGTGCGGATAGATGGTCAGGCAGCGCTCGAAACCCTTGGTCACGACGATCTTGTCGCCCAGGTCGTCGCGGAACTTCGCGGGCAGGAACAACCTCCCCTTCTCGTCGAGCCGGGGGCTGTGGTGACCGAGGAACTCGACGTCCATGAACCGGCCACCGCCTTCCCTCTCCGCATGCGCGCCCCGTGCCTCCGATTTCCCCCACTCTACCCCACCTACATACCAAGTTGGTGACGTTTTGCGGACTTTGTCGCCTGGTACGAGGCAAATTCCCAGGTCACACGTTGTGGAGGAAAGTGGGGCAATTTTGGCCCGTTCGGTCCAGCGAGTGGGGATCGCCGAGGTGCGAAGGTCACGAACCGGTCCCAAAAGCCCCGAATCGCGCGGCCTGAGGCAAAATGCGACGACGGCACGAGACCGGGCCGGCCGCGAAGGCCGGATGACGAACGACGTTGGGGAGCATCGTGGAGGATCAGCAAACGCCGCAGCAGGCGGCGGCTCCGGACCGGGCGCGCTCCCTCGAATCGGTCCTCGAGATCACCACCAGCATGGCCAACGCCATGAAGACCGTCATCGAGGGCAAGCCCGAGGTCATCCAGACGGCCCTGACGGCGCTGCTCGCCGAGGGGCACCTGCTGCTCGAGGACGTGCCCGGCGTCGGCAAGACCATGCTCGCCAAGACCCTCGCCCGCTCCATCGACTGCACCGTCCGGCGCATCCAGTTCACGCCCGACCTGCTGCCCAGCGATGTCACCGGCGTCAACATGTTCAACCAGGACATGCGGGCCTTCGAGTTCCGGCCTGGTGCGATCTTCGCCAATGTCGTCGTCGGCGACGAGATCAACCGCGCCTCCCCGAAGACCCAGTCGGCGCTGCTGGAGTGCATGGAGGAGCGGCAGGTCACCGTCGACGGGCGCACCTACACCCTGCCCCACCCGTTCATCGTCATGGCGACCCAGAACCCCATCGAGATGGAGGGCACCTACCCGCTGCCCGAGGCGCAGCGGGACCGGTTCATGGCGCGGGTCTCCCTCGGCTACCCGTCATCGCGCAGCGAGATGGACATGCTCGAATCCCACGGCGAACGCGACCCCCTCGAAGAGCTGCGGCCCGTGACCGACGCCGCGACGGTGAGCGGACTGATCAAGGCGGTGCGCACTGTCCATACCTCCGACGCCATCCGCCAGTACATCGTCGACCTGGCCGCGGCCACCCGCGACAACACCTCCGTCCGGCTCGGCGCCTCCCCGCGCGCGACACTGCACCTGCTGCGGGCGGCCCGCGCGCACGCCGCGCTGGCGGGACGCGACTACGTGCTGCCCGACGACGTCCAGGACCTCGTCGTGCCGGTCTGGGGGCACCGCCTCATCCTCACCGGCGAGGCGATCCACGCCCGCCGCAGCCCGGCAGACGTGTTGCGCGGGCTGACCGAGCGGGTCCGCGTGCCGGCTCCGGGGTTCTGAAAGCTCTCGGCGTGTCCGCACTCGGTGGTCGCTCCGGTATCGTGCGGGGCAGCACGGCGCCTCGGCGACGTCGCCGCCGCCTGACCGACGCACTCACGCTGCGCGGCCGTTGTTTCCTCGCCGCGGGAGTCGCGCTCATGGTGTGCGGTCTGCTGCTGGGGTTCCGCGATATCACCCGCATCGGCTTCCTCGTCGCCGGCCTGCCGGTGCTCATGCTGCTCCTCGCCCGGCGCCAACGGCTCTCGATGCGCACCACCCGCACCGTCACCCCCTCGATCGTGCCCATCGACCAGTGGTCCGATGTGAACCTGCGCGTCGAGAACCCCGGCCCCGCGACGACCCCGATCCTGATGGCGGAGGAGCAACTCGACTACGCCCTGGGGGACCGCCCCCGGTTCGTCGTGCCCCGGATGGCCCCCGGCGCGGAGCACCTGATCAACTATCGCGTCCGGTCCACCGTGCGGGGGCGCCATCGCCTCGGACCGCTCGGCCTTCGGGTCAAGGACCCCTTCGACATGACGCTGCGGCTGGCGGTGGTCCGGGGCACCGGCGACTTGATCGTGCTGCCGCGGATCGTCTCCCTGTCCGGCACCACGGTCGCCGGCGGCCTCGGCAACGAGGGCACGATCCCGCACATGATCGCCCTGCACGGCGAGGACGATGTGTCCGTCCGCGAGCACCGCGAGGGTGACGACCTGCGCCGCATCCACTGGCCGGCGACGGCCCGCACCGGTGATCTCATGGTGCGCCAGGAGGACCGCCCCGCGACCCGCCGCATCGTGCTCCTGCTCGACGACCGGGCCACCGTCGAGCGGGCCCCCCGGGGCACCGCGAGCTTCGAGTGGGCGGTCACGGCCGCCGCATCCATCGCCAACGAGGTCATCGGCAGCGGCACCAACACTTTTCTCGCGTTGGGCGGCGAGATCCGCTCCGGCCATGGGGGCGAGCACCTGCGGGTCGAGGAGGCCTTGACCGAACTGGCCGTCGCCGAGTTGCGCGAACCCGTCCAGTTCGTCACGACGATGGCGCTCGCAGCGGACGCCGCGGCCAGCGGCGCCTTGTGCATCGCCGTCGTCGCCGCGATGGCCGAGCGCGACACCGAACGCCTCGCGAGGGTGCGTCCACCCGGCTCGCCCGGGATGGCGCTCGTGCTTCCGGTCAGCGACAGCGACGACCCTGTCGCCGCCTCCGCCACCGCGACCGGCCTGCGTGAACGCGGCTGGAGCGCGGTGGTCATCACCCCTGGCACCTCGCTCGTCGACGCCTGGGCGGCCGCGGCGGCCTCCCCCGCGCTGCAGGGCGGCCGGAGATGAGAGGCCGGCGATGAGAGGCCAGGCCCGCTGGAGCGATGCGCTGCTCGCCGCGGCCGCGTCGTGGGCGGCCATGCTGCCGATCCAGACGCTGCTGCGCAGCCTGGCGTGGGTGAACCCGGCGCTGCTCATCACCGCGATCGTCGTGGTCACCGGGGTGCTGGCGCGGACCGTGCTGCGCAACTGGCTGGCCGTCGCAGCGGTCCAACTGCTGGTCGGTGTCGAGTCCATCGTGCTGATGTATGCCCGCGACGAGACGTGGTACGGCCTGCCCCACTGGGGCACGGTGTTGGCGCTCAACGAGATCCTCGTCGAGGCGCGCGAGACGATTCAGGCGTATGCCGCCCCCGCCCCCACCACGCCCGGGATCGTCCTCACGCTCTCGTTGCTCGCGCTCGTCGTGGTGCTGGCCGTCGACGCGCTTGCCGTGAGCCGCCGGTCACCGGGCGCCGCCGGCCTGGCCCTCCTCAGTGCCTATCTCGTCGGCGCGGCGAACTCGAGTTCGACGCTGCGGTGGATCCACTTCCTGTTGCCGGCCGCCCTGTGGCTGCTGATGCTGGCCCGCGCGGGCACCGTCGGCCTGCGGCGGTGGGCCTCGGTGCTGCCGCGCACCCCGCAGACCCAGGCCCGACCGGCCGACCCCGTGCGCTCCTTCGCCCGTACCGCCGGCGTGCTCGGCTCGGTCGTCGCGATCGGCGCGATCGTGCTGGCGGCCGTCGTCCCGCACTTCCCGACCCGCTATCTCGCCGACGGGCTGGGGCGGGGCACGATCGACCGCGCCGACGGCACCGTCACCCTGAGCACGACACTCGACCTGCGGGCCAGCCTGGAGAACCCGTCGAGCGCGCCGCTGCTGCGGTATCGCACGAGTGTCGGCTCGCCGTCGCCGCTGCGGGTGGCGGTCCTCGAGGACTATCGGCCCGACGGTCAGTTCCGGCAGCGGCCGCAGTATCCGGCACGCAACGTGAGCAAGGGTGAGCCACTGCAGCAGCAGGAGGCGATCTCCTCGACGTGGGTGCGCTATCTGGACGACCTGCCCGAGGAAGCCAAGCGCGCCGGGACGCTGAGCGCCACCGGATCCCGGCTCGCCAAGCCGCAGATCGCGATCCCATATGGCGCAACCCGGCTCACCATGCCCGAGGGCGTCGAGGCCATCGAGTTCGGCGAAGGCACGGTGCAGGTGCTCAGCCGGGCCGAGTCGTATGACGTCGAATACATCGACATCGCCCCCACCCCGGAGCTGCTGGAGCAATCCGAGTCCTATGTCGGTCCCGACCCGTGGGCCGAGACCGTGGAAGACGACAGCCTGCTCGTCGAAGAGCGGGCCCGACCGGCGATCGCCGAGGCCCTCGCCGACGCCGTCCCGGAGGGGGCGAACCGGTTCGAGACGGCGGTCGCCATCCAGGACTGGCTGCGCTCCCCCGTCTTCACCTACGACACCCAGCTGGCCCCGTTGCCCGAAGGCAGCGACGTCGACCCGATCACCCACTTCCTGCAGACCCGGGTCGGCTACTGCCAGCAGTTCGCCACGGCGATGATCATGATGGCGCGCGAACGCGGCATACCGGCCCGCATGGTGATCGGCTACCTGCCCGGCCGGCTCGACCGGGGCGAGTGGGAGGTGCGGGCCAGCGACGCGCACGCCTGGCCGGAGTTGTACTTCCCGCCGTTCGGCTGGATCCGCTTCGACCCGACCCCGGGCTCACGCTCCGGCGCGGCGCCGAGCTGGGCGAACCTGCCCGAGTCCACCGCGACGACGTGGAGTGCGTCAACCTCCGCCAGCGCCACGCGGTCCTCGACCCGGCCGGTCAACCCGGGCCAGGACGACCCGGGCACACAGGATGTCACGCCGGCGGATCGCACGCTGCGGCAACGGATCGCCGCCATCTCGGCCCGCACGTGGATCCTGCTCGCCCTGGGAGCGGGGGTGCTCAGCATGCTCGTCCTGCCGGTCACCTCGATGCTCGCCCGCCGGCGCCGGATCGCGGCCGCCGACGACGACAGTGACGTCATCGAGGCGCGGTGGCAGGATCTCGTGGCCCGGATCGGTGACCTGGGCATCAAGACCCCGCCGACGCTCACGCCGCGACAGGTCCACAGCCATCTCACCCAGGCGGCGGTGCTCGACCAGGACACAGCGTCGGCGCTGCGGCGCGTCGTCAGCGCCGTCGAGGTGGCGCGGTATGCCGCCCCAGGCACCCCCGTCGCCGACCCGCAGCCGGACGTGGATGCGGTCTTCGAGAGCGTCGACGCGAGCCGCAGCCCCAGCGTGCGCCTGCGCGCCCGCCTGCTGCCGTATGCCGGCCGGGCCGCCGTCCGCTCGCTGGTGCAGCGGGTGACGAACCTGCCCGCCCGCCTCGGCGACGAGCTGCGCCACCGCGGCGACGAGTAGCCGCGTACCCTTCGCGGTGGGACCGGAAACAGGGCCGCCCGGGCGGCGAGCGCCTCGGGGTCAGTCCAGGTAGTCGCGCAGCACCTGACTGCGGCTGGGGTGACGCAGCTTGCTCATCGTCTTGGACTCGATCTGGCGGATCCGCTCGCGGGTGACGCCGTAGACCTTGCCGATCTCGTCCAGCGTCTTGGGCTGGCCGTCGGTCAGGCCGAAACGCATGGCGACGACACCGGCCTCCCGCTCGGACAAGGTGTCCAGGACGGAATGCAGCTGCTCCTGCAGCAGGGTGAAGCTGACGGCATCGGCCGGGACGACCGCCTCGGAGTCCTCGATGAGGTCACCGAACTCGGAGTCGCCGTCCTCACCGAGTGGGGTGTGCAAGGAGATGGGCTCGCGGCCGTACTTCTGCACCTCCACGACCTTCTCGGGCGTCATGTCGAGCTCGCGGGCCAGCTCCTCCGGCGTGGGCTCGCGGCCGAGGTCCTGCAGCATCTGCCGCTGGACCCGGGCCAGCTTGTTGATGACCTCGACCATATGCACCGGGATGCGGATAGTGCGCGCCTGGTCGGCCATGGCGCGCGTGATGGCCTGCCGGATCCACCAGGTCGCGTAGGTCGAGAACTTGTAACCCTTGGTGTAGTCGAACTTCTCGACCGCCCGGATCAGCCCGAGGTTGCCCTCCTGGATCAGATCGAGGAAGAGCATGCCGCGGCCGGTGTAGCGCTTGGCGAGCGAGACCACCAGTCGCAGGTTCGCCTCGAGCAGGTGGTTCTTGGCCCTCTTGCCGTCCTGGGCGATCCACCACAGTTCGCGCTTGAGTTTCTGGTCGGCGATCTCGCCGGAGTTCAGGCGCTCCTCGGCGAACAGGCCGGCCTCGATGCGCTTGGCCAATTCGACCTCCTGCTCGGCGTTGAGGAGGGCGACCTTGCCGATCTGCTTCAGATAGTCCTTGACCGGATCTGCGGTCGCCCCGGCGGTGACGACCTGCTGGGCGGGCGCATCGTCCTCGTCGTCGTCCCGGATGACGAAGCCGGCGCTCTCGTCCTGGTCGTCCTCGCCGGCCGCGGCGGGAGCGGCCTCGCCGTCCGCCTCCTCGGCGTCCTGGGTGTCCGCGGACTCCGGCGCCTCCCCCTCGGCCTCGGCGTCGGCCTCGACGTCGGGTTCTTCGGCATCCTCGAGGTCCTCGGGCTCGGCGGTGTCGGCGTCGTCAGCCAGGGCCTCCTCGCCTTCGGGCTGCTCAGCGATGTCGGCGGCGTCGCCCGGGGCCGTCTTCTCAGTGGCCGTCGTCTCAGTGGCCGTCTTCGCGCTGGCCTTCTTCGCGGTCGTCTTGGCTGTGGTCGTCTTGGCGGCGGCCTTCGCGGCAGTCTTCGCCGGAGCCTTGGCGGCGGCCTTGGCAGCGGTCTTGCGGGCCGGCTTGGCCGCACTCGTCGCATCCGAGGTCGTCTCGACCGCCTCGTCCGCGGGTTCGTTCTTGGCCGCGCGCTTGGTCGGGGCGCTCTTCGCCGCGGACTTCGCTGGGGCCTTGGCTGCCTTGGTGGTCTTGGCGGTGGTGGGCATGTCGAGTACGACCTCGATTCCTTGTTCTTCGATCGCCCGGACGACGGCTTTGCGCCGGCGTTCGGTGACGCTGGCCGCGGTCATGGCCGCGACGAGCTGGTTCGCCGAGATCGCGCCCGCTGTATGTCCGAGCCGGACCAGGTCCTGCAGCGCCGTATGGCTGAACTCACGGGGCAACTCGGGAGCTGGCGCTGCGAAACGGGGCACGAGCGGCACGGGACCTTTCACGGGGGAGATCGAGTCGCCTCGTCAGGGCGTGACGAAGCGACTCTTAAGGGGGTGGTTGTCTGGTGACAGGCGTCGCGTGGACCGTGTCGGACAGCGGGCCTGTTATGCCTTGCGCAGTTGGCCCGAGGTGCGCACGTCGACATCGACATCGACATTATAAAGCGCCAGGCCGCACAGCGTTATTCCCACCCTGCATTTCGTGCCGTGCCAGGGTGGCTCGCGCTGCCACGCCGTCCGGCCGGGTGCCGGGCCTGCCCGCGTCGCCTGGTCAGTCCGCCTTCACGGCCAGGACCGGGCAGGGTGAATCGAGCAGGATCCGCTGGGCGTTGGAGCCGAGGATCAGCTTGCCGACGGGCGTGCGGCGCCGCAGGCCGATGACGATGAAGTCGGCGTTGATCTCCTCCGCGATCGCGATGAGGTCCTCCGCCGGCTCGAGGCCGCGCACGGGCGAGCGCACTTCGACCTCGACGCCGTCCGCCTTGAGGTCGGAGGCCAGGTTGTCCAGTCCGTCGCGCTGCTCTGGATCGACCATGTCGCGGCCACCGCGAGCGGAGTTCACGACGACGAGCGAGGTCCCTCGCAACTTGCATTCCTCGGCGGCGCGCGTCAGCGCGGCCCGCCCTTCCTTGGTGGGGACATATCCAACGACGATCGCCACTGCGGCTCCTCCTTGAGTTCGCGGCCGTTGCCCCCAAAACTACCCGAGATCGCGCACCCTCACGCGCGACTCGCGCCGCAGTTCACACCCGATCACCGCCGAAGGCGAGGTACGGGCGGGGCAGGGGTGCCGCCGGAGGCGCCGGTGGTCCCCTGACGCTCGCCGCGTGCCCGCCGAGATCACGCCGCTCCGCTGTCCTGAACCACCGTGCCGGGTGGCCGGCCGGGCACGTGACCTGAGGCAACCATGTCGGCCATGATGTTGGCGAGCACGTGATCGGGGTCGGCCTCCAACGCGTGCTCGATGGCGCCGGTGCACACCAATCCCTCGCCGAGCCGGCCGGCCAGGATGGCGGCGACGGCATACGGCCCGGCGGCGATGGGGGCGGGGGCCAGGCGCGCGACGGTGAGGATGCGCTCGAGGACCTCGCGCAACCGGGCCCGCTGCAGGTCCGGTCCGTGCCAGGGCGGCTGCTCGCCGCCTTCCACGTGCCGGCGTGCCGTCCGGTGCCGGTCCAACTCGTCGTGCAGCGGGGCGAGGATCCGGGCGGCGCGGGTGGCAGCCGGCTCGACGAGTTCGGAGTCGGGCAGCGTGCCGGGCACCAGCCCGGCCACCATGGCATCGCGGAAGTCGCGGTCGAGCAAGGAGCGCGAGATCCGGATCGCCGTCGCGGGGCTGGGCTGCCACGGGTCCGGCTCGTCCGGCGGAACGAGGGCAAGCAAGGCACGCCACTCCCCGATCGCGTGCACGGGCACGCTGCACTCCCGCGCGGTGAGTTCGGTGCCGGCCGTGGTGGGCGGACGACAGGGCGCGAGGCACGCGATGGCCGCGTCCCGGTCGGGCGCCACCGACCGCCCCTGGGCCACCAGCTCGGCGACGATTGCACAGTCCTCCGGCCGCGGCAGGGTCTCCCAGTTTCCGTCGGGGGCCCCGAGCAGCCGGAACATCCCGTCGCTCACGAGAGCTGCCAGCCCGAGCGTCACCCCGCTCTCGGCCAGTCGGTCACCGACCCGGACGAGGGCGGCCAGGCCCAGCAGCGAGTCGTCGAATAGCGCGAGATGGGCGCCGTCGAGGTTGCCGGCGCCGATCTGTCGTTGCAGGTCGGCGCACCCCGCGTCGAGGGCGCGATCGGCATGGACGGGATGCTCCGGCACGTCCATGCGGGCGACGAGGATCACCGTCTTGTCGCGCGTCATCACCACCACGAGGCTGCGGTGCGGATAGAAGCCGATCTGATAGGGCAGCGAGGTCAAGAACTCGCCCGGGCTGGTCATATGCACTGTCATACGACGAGGCTCGCGGGTCGCGAGCGCGGGCCGCCAGACCCGCGAAAACCCCTGTGGAAAGCGCGAAGTTGCCGCTCCGCCTGTGGATTGCGGGCTGGCGCGTCAGCGCACGACGCGGCCCGAGACGGTGGCACCGGCCCCGGCATACGCGCTGGTGGCGGCATCCTGCGGGTCGGCCGCCGTGGCGTTCGAGCCCGGCGTGCCGGCGCGCTCCCACTCGAGGAACTCCTCGGTCTGCGTGACCAGATTGGCGGCGAGCCAGCTCAGAACCATCGCGTCGTCGGCGAGCCCGAACACCGCGAGGAAACCCTCCGGCAGCAGATCGACCGGCGAGATGACGTATGCGGCGGCGACCGCGAGCATGCCGAGGCGACCGACCGTCATACCGCGGTAGTCGCCGGCGGCCACGGCGCGCACCAGGCGCGGCACGGAACCGGCGCGCTCGGCCATCGAGGGGGCGCCGGGGCGGGTCGCCGAGCGCACGGCGGACATCAGCGAGCGAGCCAGAAGCCGACGGGAACGAGCGGCCACGGCGGGTCCTTCTTCGAGGCGGCCACACGGCGTGACCGGATCGCCTCAGTCAACGCGGTATGCCGCGCCGCGATTCCCGCGTCAGCGAACGGTGCCGTCCGTCACCGGCGGGAACTCCCGGCGGGCCGAGTCGGCGATCTTGCGGATCAGGTAGGTGTCCAGACCGGCGCCGACGAAGCCGCCCGCGACGGGCAGGCCCTTGCCGAAGCGGGCGAGGGTGTTGCGGCCGGCGCTCGCGAGCAGCCGGAACGCCACCGCCTTGTTGACCACCATCAGGATCGGCCCCGGAAGGCGCTGCGCGGCGAGGTTCGACAGCCGGCCGGTGGCCACGACGCCGGCCTTCTTGAGCAGGTCGTCCGCGTCGGCGCCGACGAGGGTCAGCAGGATCGCGGAGCGGATCTCCGGCTTGTCGATGTCGTAGCCACGCGTCTTGGCGATGCTCGCGACCATGCGCGTGGCGAGGAGATAGAACTCGACGATATTTGCCGGCATCGCCACCGGCATGGTGATGAACCCGCCGAGGCTGGTCAGGAAGCCGCCGGTGGCGGCCATCATCGTGTGGTCCTTGACGATCTCGTCGACGGCCTCGTCGGTGGTCCTGCGCTTCGCCAGCGCGTCCGTGGCGATCTTGTGGGCGGAGTCGAGGGGACCGCGGCCGTCGATGCCGGTGTCGAGGAGCCGCTCCATCAGCCGCGTCGCGGCGCCGGCCATCCCGCCCTCGTCGCCCTTCTTGGCACGCTCCAGGGCGGAGCCGGTCACGGAGATGTCCTTTTCCATCTCCCTGACGTCGTCGTCCTTGCCGAAGCCGAACAGTCCCATGGGGTCACCTTTGGTCTCGTACGCGTGGTCTCGCAAGCGTGGTCGGGTATGCGGGAACTGGTCGATCTTGCCATGGGTCGGCACGTCCACGGCGCTTGGCGCCCGCCAGCTTGGTCCCGGACGGCAGCTGCTGTCGGCCCTGCGGCATAGGGTCACACTCGTGACCAGCCCGAAGTCCCTGGTCGCGCTCGTTGCCGGGCCGGCCGGGTTCGCCGTGACCGACGGCAGGCAGCCGCGAGCGTTCGGCCCGGAGCAGGTGGCGGAGGTCGCCGCGGCGCTCGCGGATGCCCCACGGGTCGTCGTCTGGTCGGCGGCGCGCGACCTGGGCGCGCTCGTGCGTGCCGGGACGCCGCCGCCGCGGGTCCTCGACCTTGCCGAGTGTCACCGGCTCGAGCGCGGCCGGTGGCGGGCCGACCCGGGGCGGGTGTGGGCGCGCCTGCACGGGCTGGCCGGCGACGGCATACCGGACCTGGCTCCCGACGACCTGTTCAGCGCGCTCGCGGAGCCCGTGCCGCCGGAGGCGCTGTCGACGCCGGCGGGCTACCTGCGGCCGGACGCGGTCGCCGGCACCTGGCAGACCACACCGCAGCGCCTGCACGCGTGGGCGGCCGCGGCATACGACTGCGGCAAGCGACGCTGGGATGCCTTGGGGCGCAACGAGGTATGGCGTGCGACGGCGGTGTCCGAGTCGTCGGCGGCCGTGCTCTGTCTCGAACTGGAGCGCGACGGCCTGCCGATCGACCGGCCCGGCATGGAGGCGCTCATCGCCCGGTCGGCGGGCTCGCGGCCGCGGGATGCGGCTGACGGGCTGCGCATCCGCGCGGACCGCGACGCCCGGGTGCTGGCGCACACACCCGGCCACGACGGTGTCGACCTGCGCAACCCCGGCGCGGTGAAGGCGCTGCTGGCCGCGATCGGGATCGACGTGCCCTCGACGCGCAAGTGGCTGCTGGAGCCCTACCGCGAGGCGCACCCGCTCGTCCCGGCGCTGCTGGAGTGGCGGGCCCAAGAACGCATCGCGACGACATACGGCTATCACTGGCTCGACACGCATGTCGGGCCGGACGACCGGCTGCGGGGTGGTTGGACCGCGTGCGACGGGGCAGCGGGACGGATGACCGCGGAGAACGGCCTGCACAATCTGCCGGCGGTGCTGCGTCCGGCGGTGCGGGCGGCGCCGGGTCATCTGTTCGTGCGCGCCGATCTCGGGCAGATCGAGCCGCGGGTGCTCGCCTGCGTGGCACAGGACGAATCCTTTGCTGCCGCAACGGCATCCGACGATCTCTACGCGCCGGTGGCGGAGCGCCTGGGGGTGGAGCGGGCGCGGGCGAAGGTGGCCGTGCTCGCCGCGATGTATGGGCAGCGGTCCGGCGCCGCCGGGGAGGCGCTGGCCGGGCTGCAGCGGGCCTATCCGGTGGCGATGGGCTTCCTCGACCGGGCATACGAGGCGGGGGTGGCCGCGCAGGATCTGCGCACCTACGGCGGGCGGCGCATCCGCACCGCGGGCTCGCTCGACCCGGGCTCACGCGGGCGTTATGCCCGCAACGCCCTCATCCAGGGCGCCGCGGCGGAACTGTTCAAGGCCTGGGCGTCGACGGTCCGGGTGACGACGGCCGACCTGGGGGCCCAGGTCGTCCTGTGTCTGCACGACGAGTTGCTCGTGCACGTGCCCGCGGAACAGGCCGCGGAGTGCGCGGCACGCGTGGAACAGGCCCTCACCGATGCGGCGCGCCGCTGGAGTGGCGGCGCGCCGGTGCGCTTCGTGACCGACACCTCGATCGTCGAACGCTGGTCGCAGGCCAAGGGCTGAGGGGCGCGAAGACGGGTGACCGGGACTAGCCGGCGTCCGGCTCGTCGGAGACGGACTTGAGGAACTCCTCGACGTCGGCCGCGAGCTCGTCCGCAGAGGGGATCGGATTCGCTTGCGGCGTCAGGAGATTCGGCTTGTCGGCCGCCTCGATGAAGGAGTCGTACTGGCGCTCGAGCGCATTGACCGCGCCCGCGATCTCGGGGTTGCCGGCCACCTCGGCGTCGATCTGCGCGCGGCTCTCGGCGGCGGCCTGGACGAGGGCGTCATTGGGCAGGTTCAGGCCCGTGGCGTCGACGATGGCGTTGAGTGCGCTCAGGGCGCCGTCGTGGAAGTCGGCCTGGGCGAGATAGTGCGGCACGTGGACGGCGAAGCCGAGGGCCTGCTTCCCGCTCTCGCCGAGGCGCAGCTCGAGCAGGGCGGCCAGCCCTGCCGGCACCTGCACACGTCCGAAGACGGGGCTGTGCTCCCCGACGAGGCGGGCGTCGGTCGCGTGGGCGGTCATGCCGATCGGGCGGGTGTGCGGCACCGCCATCGGGATGCCGTGGGCGTTGACGAGCAAGGTGATGCCGAGTCGCTGCATCAGCCCGCGAACGGCCTCGATGACCCGCTCCCACTGATAGTCCGGCTCGGGACCGGTGAGCAGGTAGTAGGTCTGGCCGTCGCGGTCGGTGAGCTGATAGAGGAGCAGAGCGGGGTCGTCGTAGGAGACCCAGTGGTTCTCCTCGAAGACCATCGTGGGTCGCCGCCCGCGATAGTCGAGAAGCTGGTCGACGTCGAAGCTGGCGACGACGCGCGCGTTGGAGGCGTCGAGCAGGTGCTTGACGAGGATGGCCGAGGTGTTGCCGGCATCGATGAACCCGCCGAGACCGAGCAGCAGCACTCCCGGGCCGAGGGTGCGCGCGTCGAGGTCGGGTTCGAAGCGATAGAGCTGGGTGGGGTCCTGCACGGGGATCCTTCGGTTCGTCGGACGCATGGTCATCAACGTGGTTCAACGACGACTGCGGGCAGTTGATTCCACCGCGGGTCAGCCCGCGCGGGCCGCAGCGGCGTGTTCGGCGATTGCCTTCTGCACCCGTTTGACACTCACCGGGTATGACGTGCCGAGACCCTGCGCGAACAGGCCGACGCGCAGTTCCTCGATCATCCAGCCGATGTCGCGCACGGGGTCGCTGTCGCGTTCGATCGCGGGGAGAGCCGCGAGCAGGTCCGCGTATGCCGCCTCCACCGGGTCGAGCTGGTCGAGGAGCCGGCGATCCCGGGCCGGGTCGGCGGTGGCCTTGGTGAGGCGTTGGTCGAGCGCCTTGAGGTAGCGCGGCAGCTGGTTCAGGTGGGTGACCCCGACGCGCGCGACGAAGCCGGGGCCGACGAGACTGTCGAGTTGCGCCCGGGCGTCGGCGACCGTCGCGGACAGACCCGGGGCAGTGAGTTGCTCCAGCCGGCCGCGCAGGACGTGGGCCTGCTGCAGCACCGGTCCGATCGTGCGCACCATCGCCAGCACGCGGGCTGCGGCATGCGTGCGGACGGCCGCGAGGGCGGCGCCGAAGTCGTCCGTGGTGCGGATCTGCGCGTGCGGCTGGTCGGCGACAAGACCGTCGACGGCCGCCGCGAGCGCGTCTTCGAGCAGGGCGGGCACGGAGCCGTGCGGGGCGAGTTGGAGAGCCAGCTTGTCGGCCGTGCTCAGGCCGGCGAGGACCCGTTTCCACGGCGGGCTGGTGCCGAGCAGCAGGAGCCGGCGCAGACCGAGCCGGTGTGCCGCGGCGGCCGCGGCCTGCGACGGCAGCACGCGCAGTGCCACACTCGTGCCCTCGTCGACGAGCGCTGGGTATCCGAGCACCTCGTGGCCACCGGCCCGGCTGGTGTAGGTCGCGGGGATGGGCCTGTCGGGGAAGGTGGTCAGGCCGGTCTGCTCGATGGCGGCACCGGCCTTAGCGACCCGACGGGTCACCTGACGGGAAAGCTTCTCCCGCAACGCGTTCAGGTCCTTGTCCTTGCCGATGACCTCGCCGCGGTCGCCGGTGACGACGAATGTCATCCGCAGATGCGGCGGGACCTTGGCCCAATCCCACTCCTGCGGGTCGACACGAATACCGGTGTGCTCACGCAGGATTCGCGCGACCTCGTCGGTGATGCGTCCCTCCCCCGGGCGGATCTCCCGGGCGACGTATGCCGCGTGGTTGGGTGCGGGCACGAAGTTGGTGCGCGTGCCCTTGGGCAGCGAGCGGATCAGGGCGGCGACGAGGTCTTCGCGCATGCCGGGCACGAGCCAGTCGAAGCCCTCGGGCTCGACCCGGTTGAGGACGGTGAGCGGGATCCGGACGCTGACCCCGTCGTCCGGGGAGCCAGGGTCGAACTGGTAGCTCAGGCGCAACTCCAGGTCGCCCGCCGGCCAGGTGCCCGGATAGTCCTGGGAGGCAACGCCATCGGCGGCGGCATTGGTGAGGTCGGCCTCGGTGAGGGTGAGCAGGTCGGGGTGATGCCGTTGCTCGCCCTTCCACCAGCGGTCGAAGTGCTGGGCGGAGACGACACCGGGTGGGATGCGCGCGTCGAAGAAGGCATGGAGTTGACTGTCCGCGGCGACGATGTCGCGCCGTCGTGCCTTGTCCTCCATATTCTCGATGCGTTGCCGCAGAGCGCGATTCGCCTTGACGAACGGGTGGTGGCTGTCCCAGTCGTCCGCGACGAGAGCGTGGCGGATGAACAGGTCGCGGGAGAGCTCCGGGTCGATCCGGCCGAACTGGACGGTGCGATCGACGGCCAGCGGCACTCCATACAGCGTCACGCATTCCGAGGCGACCACGCTGCCTTGCCTGCGCGACCAGCGCGGCTCGGCATACGTCCGCTTGACCAGGTGGGCCCCGGCCTCTTCCGCCCACAGGGGGTCGATGCCGGCGTTGACGCGGGCCCAAAGACGTGACGTCTCGACGAGTTCCGCGGCCATGACATAGGCCGGCTGCTTGCGAAAGAGCGCCGAGCCGGGTGAGATCGCGAAGCGAGCGCCGCGGGCACCGAGGTAGTCGCGTGTGGACTCGTCGCGCAGACCGATGTGCGAGAGCAGGCCCGCGAGCAGTGCGCGGTGAACCGTGTCCCAGGCCGGCTGGGCGTCACGCGCGGCGGTCGCGCGATTGGGGTCGATGCCGAGGCTCTTGCACGCGGACTTCAGCTGCTGATGCAGGTCCTGCCATTCCCGCACGCGCAGGTAGTGGAGGAACTCGCGCTGGCACATCCGCCGGAAAGCGCTGCGAGAGAGCGCTTTCTGCTGCTCCTGCAGGTAGGTCCACAGACTGACGTAGGCACCGAAGTCGCTGCCCGGGACGCGGAACCGGGCGTGGGACTGGTCGGCCTGGGTCTGCTGCTCGCTCGGTCGCTCACGGGGGTCCTGGATGGACAGCGCCGCGACGATGACCAACACCTCTCGGGTGCAGCCGAGTTTGTCGGCCTCCAGGAGCATGCGCCCCAGCCGCGGGTCGACCGGCAACCGGGCCAGGCTGCGTCCGATCGACGTCAGCCGCTCCCCCGCCGCACGACGGGTGTCTTGGAGGGCGTGCAGTTCCTTGAGCAGCCGGATGCCGTCGGCGATATTGCGGGAGTCGGGCGGATCGACGAAGGGGAAGCGCGCGACATCGCCGAGCCGGAGGCTGACCATCTGGAGGATGACCGCGGCGAGAGAGGTGCGCAGGATCTCCGGCTCGGTGAAGGCCGGCCGGGACTCGAAGTCCTCCTCGCTGTAGAGACGGATGCAGATACCGTCCGCGAGCCGGCCGCACCGGCCGGCCCGCTGGCGGGCACTGGCCTGGCTGATCGGCTCGATCGGCAGGCGTTGCACTTTGGTGCGCTGGGAGTAGCGGGAGATCCGCGCGGTGCCGGTGTCCACGACATACCGGATCCCGGGCACGGTGAGGGAGGTCTCGGCGATATTGGTCGCCAGGACGATCCGCCGGCCGCGGTGCGGGGCGAACACCCGATGCTGCTCGGCGGCCGAGAGCCGGGCAAAGAGCGGGACGATCTCGGTGTGCGGCAACTTCATCGCCGTCAATGCGTCTGCGGCGTCACGGATTTCGCGCTCACCCGAGAAGAAGGCGAGGATGTCATGGTCACCGCCGTCGTGGCCACCGGCCTCGGTCCACAGCTCCTCGACGGCCTCGCAGACGCCGATGATCTGGTCCGTGCCGGCGCCCCGCTCGTCGACCAGCGGGCGATAGCGCACCTCCACCGGATACATCCGGCCCGAGACCTCGATGACCGGGACCGGCCGGTCCGGGGCGGCGAAGTGATCGGCGAAGCGCTGCGGGTCGATGGTCGCCGAGGTGATGATCACCTTCAGGTCCGGCCGGCGCGGCAGCAACCGTTTGAGATAACCCAGGATGAAGTCGATATTGAGGCTGCGCTCGTGCGCCTCGTCGATGATGATCGTGTCGTAGCGGCGCAGGTCGCGGTCGCGCTGCAACTCGTTGAGCAGGATGCCGTCCGTCATCACCTTCACGGCCGTGTCGGCGCTCGAGGTGTCGGCGAAGCGCACCTGGTAGCCGATCAGGCCGCCGAGCTCCACGCCGAGCTCGTCACTGATCCGTTCGGCGACCGAGCGGGCGGCGATCCGTCGCGGCTGGGTCAGCCCGATCTGTCCGTGCGTGCCGCGCCCGATCTGCAGGGCGATCTTGGGGATCTGCGTGGTCTTGCCCGACCCGGTCTCCCCCGCGATGACGACGACCTGGTGGTCGCGGATCGCCGTGGCGATGTCGTCGATCCGCTCGACGACCGGCAGTTGCGACGGGTAGTTCAGCTCCGGGAGGTCGAGGCGGCGCGGCGCCTCGACTCCCTGATCCACCCCAGCATCCTACGGACGATCGACATCTCGATGCCCAGATCGACCGCTCGACGGGTGGTCAGGTGCGGGCGGCGGCGAAGCCCTGTTCGAGGTCGGCGAGGATGTCATCGCTGTGCTCGATCCCGACGGCGAGACGGATCAGGCCGGGGGTGACGCCGGCTGCGAGCCGGTCCTCGTCGCCGCCTTGGCTGTGGGTGGTCGAGGCGGGGTGGATCGCCAGGGAGCGGACATCGCCGATGTTGGCGACGTGGGAGTGCAGGGTCAGGCCCTCGACGAACTTCTTGCCCGCCTCGATGCCGCCCTCGATCTCGAAGCCGATGACCGCGCCCGCACCCTTGGGGGCGTACTTGTCGGCGCGCTCCTTGCCCGGGTCTCCGTGGCGGGAGGCCCAGCGGACCTCGGTGACCTGGTCGTGACCGGCGAGGAAGTCGACGACCTTGCGAGTGTTCTCCAGGTGCCGGTCGATGCGCAGGCTGAGGGTCTCGATGCCCTGGGAGATGAGGAAGGCGTTGAAGGGCGAGACGGCGTTGCCCATGTCGCGCAGCAGTTGCACGCGGGCCTTGAGGATGTAGGACAGGTTGGCGCCGAACGCAGAGCCGACACCGAGGTCGGGCCCGTAGCGCAGGCCGTGATAGCTCTCGTCGGGCTCGTTGTAGTTCGGCCACTTCGCCGGGTCCTTGGCGTAGTCGAAGGTGCCGCCGTCGACGATCACACCGGCGATCGAGGTGCCGTGTCCGCCAAGGTATTTCGTCGCCGAGTGCAGGACGACGTCGGCACCCCACTCGAGCGGGCGGATGAGGTATGGCGTGGCGATCGTGTTGTCGACGACCAACGGCACTCCGGCGTCATGGGCGATGGCGGCAATGCCTTCGATATCCAGCACATCGCACTTGGGGTTGGCGATCGTCTCGCCGAAGAGAACCTTGGTGTTGTCCTTGATCGCCGCGCGCCACTCGTCGAGGTTGGCCTGGTCCTCGACGAAGGTGACCTCGATGCCCATCTTGGCGAAGGTGTATTTCAGGAGATTGAAGGTGCCGCCGTAGAGCGCCGCGCTGGCGACGATGTGGTCGCCGGTCTCGGCGACATTGAGCAGTCCGATGGTCGTCGCGGACTGGCCGGAGGAGACCAGCAGGGCGCCGACACCGGCTTCGAGCGAGGCGAGCCGCTGCTCGACGGCGTCCTGGGTCGGGTTCATGATCCGGGTGTAGATGTTCCCGAATTCCTTGAGCGCAAACAGGTTCGCCGCGTGGTCGGTGTCCTTGAAGACGTATGACGTGGTCTGGTAGATCGGCAGCGCCCGCGCCCCCGTGGTCGGGTCGGCCTGCTGCCCCGCGTGGACCTGCCGGGTCTCGAACTTCCAGTCGGCGTCGCTCATCACCGTCTCCTTGCTGCCGTATGCCGTTGCCTCACCTTCTCGCAGATTCTCAGCATCCGGGATCCCCGTCTCCCGATCCGGACGACGCCGGACTCTGCGATGATCACCTCATGAGCGATTACCGCCCCAGTCCCTCCGGATGGGTTCGCGACCAGGTCGAGGCCATCGAGGCCGCCGGCACCACCGACGTCGCCAGCATCATGGATCGGCAGGTGGTGCTGCTGACCATGATCGGACGCAAGACGGGCGACACCCTCAAGGTGCCGCTGATGCGCGTCGAGCACGACGGCCGGTATGCCGCCGTCGCGTCGAAGGGCGGCGCACCGGACCACCCGCAGTGGTATTACAACCTCAAGGCCAACCCGGACATCACCGTCCAGGACGGCACCACCGTGCACGACGTCCGGGCACGCGTCCTCGAGGGCGAGGAGCGCGCGCAGTGGTGGGACCGCTGCACCGCGGCCTTCCCGCCGTATGTCGAGTACCAGGAGAAGACGGACCGGATCATCCCGGTCTTCGTGCTCGAACCCCGATAGGCCCAGGTGACCATGCCCCGCCGCGATGCTCCTTCGGGGACGGCAGGTCGCGCCCGGTCGGGCGCTGCATCCGCCAGTCAGCGAGCGCGGCGCAGCCACCAGAGGCCGATGACCGGCAGGACCAGCGGCACATAGCCGTAACCGGATCCGAAGTGGCTCCACACGGTCTTGTCCGGGAAGCTGTCACTCATGGCGTAGGACGCCGCGCCCACGACGAGCACTCCGACCAACTCGATGGTGATCGTCGTCAGGGCCAGTGCGCGGCGGCCGGTCGCCAGCGCGTACGTTGCGACGATGTAGATCAGCGCTGCCAGGGCGGACAGCACGTAGGCGACCTCGGCGCGGTCGAAGTACTGGGTGATCTGCAGGATCGAGCGGCCGGTGGCGGCCAGGGCGAGCACGGCATAGAGGGCGACGATCAGCCGGCCGGGGCCGGTGGACAGGCCGTGACCCGTCTCCTGCGCGGTGGCGGAGGGTGTGCGTTCAGCGGACGGCATAGAGGTTCCAGATCTGCGCGATGCGAGCGGTCATGACAGCGACGGTGAAAGCGGCCACGACCATCACGCCCATCGCCCAGCGCGACTTCTCGCGGATCGCGAGCAGCGCGGCGAAGGGCGGGACGGCCGGCAGGCTCAAGGCATAGGCGAGGAAGGTCGCCCCCTCGGAGCTGGGGTCGATGGTGCGAAAACCCTTGGCGGACAGGACGGCCAGCACGATCAGTCCGAGTTCGGTCAGGACCGCGACGGCCAGCAGAAGATCGTTGATGAGCCGGTCGCGAACGGCATAGAAGGCCGCCAGGAGCATCCACACGACCGACAGCGCGATCACGCCGACACTCAGGGGGATGATCACCGATCGAGGTTACGTCATCGGCTGCTCGAGGTGATCACCAGGTAACCCTGCGCCGCCATGATTCCGCCCACGATGATCCACGTGCGGGCCGGGTAGTCGACTCCGTACTTGAGCGTGTCGAGAACCATGACCCCCAGTTGCAGCAGCACGATCCAGCCGAGGGTCACCACGGCCAGCTCGGCATATTGCAGCGCGGAGGCATAGACCCAGAAGAGCAGCACCATCGCGCAGGCGCCGAGCCCGGCCATCGCCGGCGCGCGATGAGCGACCCATTCCTTGGCGGCATACGCGGCGACCAGATCGATGAGGGCGAGGGCCGTCATGGCCAGCGTGGCGTTGACGACCAGCGGCCAGGATGCCGGAAGCCGAAGCACCGGCAGGGTGTCCATCGCGCTCACTTCTGCCCCTCGATAGTCGTTGCCAGGTCCGCAGTATCAGAGGCCCCGCCCACCGTTCTGATACGCGGGCGGCGTGCACCGGCATACGGGTGCGGGGACGGCATACGGTGGAGTCCCGACGAAACATGCCCGCCCGATCGACACCCCGCGAAGGATTTCTCGTGACCGACCCGCGCTACCAGCCCGCCCCCGAGGTCGAACTGACCCACCCGGAGTGGAGCAAGAATGCGACGATCTACCAGATCAACACCCGACAGTTCTCCGAGGAGGGCACGCTGCGCGCGGCGGCCGAGCAACTGCCGCGGATCAAAGATCTCGGCGTCGACATCGTTTGGTTGATGCCGGTCAACCCGATCGGGGAGGTCAACCGCAAGGGGTCGCTGGGCAGCCCGTATGCCGTGCAGGACTACTTCGCCGTCAACCCCGACCTCGGCACCCTCCAGGATCTGAAAGACTTTGTCGCACAAGCGCATTCGCTCGGTCTCTATGTCATCCTGGACTGGGTGGCCAACCACACCGCGTGGGACAACGTCTGGGTGACCGAGCACCCCGAGTGGTATGCCCGGGACTGGAAGGACGAGTTCACCCCGACCCCCTGGTGGGACTGGGACGACATCATCGACCTCGACTACTCGGTCCCCGAACTGCGCGCCGAGATGACGAGGGCGCTGCTGTATTGGGTGAGCGAGGCCGACATCGACGGCTACCGGTGCGATGTCGCCGGCTTCGTGCCGAATGACTTCTGGGAGAACGCCCGTCGCGAGATGGAGGCGATCAAGCCGGTCTTCCTGCTGGCCGAGTGGGAGGCCCGCGACCTGCACGTGCGCGCCTTCGACATGTCGTATGCGTGGTCGTGGAACGACACCATGCACCACATCGCCCAGGGCAAGGCGGACGTCGAGCACCTCTACATCTATTACGCCTGGAACGCCAAGGCCTACCCCCGCGACGCGATGCGGATGATGTTCGTGTCCAACCACGACAAGAACTCGTGGGACGGAACCGAGCACGAGATGTTCGGCGATGCCCTCGAAGCGGCCATCGTGCTGTCGGTCATCGGCGAGGGCATGCCGCTGATCTACAACGGGCAGGAGTCCGGCAACGACAAGCGCCTGAAGTTCTTCGAGAAGGACCCGATCGTCTGGCGCGAGCACCCGATGGCGGACTTCTACCGCGATCTGTTCGGGTTGAAGAAGTCCCTGTCCTGCCTGTGGAACGGCGCCTGGGGAGCGCGGATGGTCAATATCCGCAACACCGCGTACAAGCAGGTCCTCAGTTTCGTCCGGCAGGACGACACCAGCCGCGTCTTCTGCATCCTCAACCTCTCACCCACGGAGCAGACCGTCACCTTCGGTCCCGGCCCGCACCATGGGCATTGGCGCGACCACGGCACCGGCGAGACGTTTGACGTGGCTGCCGACACGACCATGACCCTCGGACCGTGGGCGTACCGGATCCTGGTCGGAGCCTGATTCGCTTCGCCGGCGTCACGCTCCTGTGGTGCAACGGGCATACCCTGGCGTCATGGACGCCCGGTCCGAATACGACGCGGCGATCACCGAACGCGAGATCGGCGTTCTTCTCGCTGGGCACCGGCGCGCCCTCGGGGCGTTGCGCGCCTCCGACCGCGGCGTTGTCCTCGAGGTGATCCGGGGAGAATTGCTTGCGGGCACCCGCACCGAGCCGACCGACCTCGACGCCCTCGCCCGATTCGTCGTGTTCGCGGAAGTGCGCCGGCCGGGGAAGTTGCTCGATGCGCTCCCAGAGGCCATCGCTGATCGCCTCCGGCTCGGGGTCGTCCTCGCGTTGCCCGTCACGGCCGACCCGCCTCGACGACGCCCGATCCTCGCCCACCTCGACGACACCAGGCCTCCCGAGGTCGGCAGCTGGGATCTCGAGGGCGACCCGATCTATCAGCACACGATCTTCTGCAACATGATGCAGCACGTCACCGACCCCGGAGACGTCTGGCGCAGGCGACAGCGTCCCCCTGGCATCCGGTAAGCCGCTGCGGACCGGATGCCCGTCAGAGCAGGGCCCGAGCCGGCTCATGGCTCGGCCGGACGCGTCCCTGAACGCTCGCCACTCGCAACAAAACGCGGTCTCAGGTTCGTAAGCTCAGTAGAGGACCGAAAGGTATCGGGGACAGGCGAAGGCTATCCCGGTTTGAAACGATCCGTCATCAGATAAGATCATATGTATACGTTTCATGCCACAAGCGAAGTGGGGACGATGTCGACGTTGAGGCCGGGTAGGGCCGAGGAGGCCGGCCTGTCGCGCAGCGGGTTGTATCGTGCGGCCCGCGAGGGGCGGCTGGAGCGGATCGCTCGTGGCATCTACTTGCCGGCGGATGCTCCCGCGGCGGACTGGGACTGGATCGAGGTTGCGACCCGGCGGCCGGATGCGACGATCTGCTTGGAGTCGGCGCTCGCCCATCATGATCTGACCGATGTGATCCCAAACGTGTTGGATGTCGCGATCCCGCGCGGGTCGCGCACACCAGCGAGCACGGGTGCGATTGCGTGGCATCAATTCGACCGAGCCACGGTCGAGATCGGCCGGGAGGAGATCCCGATTCCGGGCACGGACCAGTCGATCGGCATCTACTCGCCCGAGCGGTCGATCGCGGATGCCTTCCGGCTGCGTGCCGAGGTCGGGTACGCGTTGCCGCGGGAATCGTTGAAGGAGTGGCTGCGCCGCGGTGGTAAGCCTGCTCGGCTGATCGAGATCGCCTCTCGTCTCCCTCGGGCGAAGTCCCCGGTCCTGCAGGCTTTGGAGGCGCTGGCGTGAGTGTGGGCGATGAGGTGTTCCGCCGTCTCCAGTCCGCGGCACGCTCGGCAGCTGCGAAGGCTGGGACGGGTGCGCCGACGCAGGAGTATCTGATCCGGCACACGCTGGAGTCGTTTCTGGACCGCCTCACCCGCACCGCGCATGCCGAGGGCTTTGTCCTCAAGGGCGGGATTTTACTGGCCGCCTACGGTGTACGGCGCCCGACGAGAGATGCCGATGCGAACGCCGTCGGTGCGGACGTCACCGCCGATCACCTCGTCGCAGCGGCTCACGACATCGCGGCGGTCGAGACCGATGACGGGGTGGTGTTCGATCTCGACCGATCAGCGTGCAGGAGATCCGCGAGCACGCAGACAACTCAGCACAGCCCTCAGCCTGCTGGTCGACTGCGCCACGCGATACGCCCGCACGAACGACCAAGGCAAACGACTCGCCAACCAAGCACTCACCGACGGCATCGAGATCAGCGAAGACGAAAGGGCGACGATCCGACTCGCTGAGCCCTTCGCCGCCCTCACACCAGAACCGACATCAGCCGATGTCAGGAGTTCTAGTACGTCTTCAATTAATTGTGGAGCTGAGGGGATTCGAACCCCTGACCCCCTCCATGCCATGGAGGTGCGCTACCAACTGCGCTACAGCCCCGTAACCGGGTGACGGCCCAGGAGATTCACTCGCGAGCGCGACCGACAGATCTTACCCAGAGACCTCGCCGGCGCCCAAATCGGGGGCGCGCAGGTTCCACCCGGCCAGCCGCCAGCCCGCGGGCGCCTGCACCAGGTCGGCCCACTGGCAGTTTCCCGGGGTGGTCAGCAGGCGCGTCGCGGTGAGCATGTCGAGACCGAGGAGCACGGCGGCGAGGACGCGGATGGTGCCGCCGTGGGAGACGATGATCGCGCACTCCCCTTCTCCCATGCGGCCGATGAGTTCGTCGAGGGCCGGCGTGACGCGGGCCCGGACCTCGGCAGGGCCCTCACCGTCGATGCCGCGGCGTTGCTCCTCGCCGCGCAGCGCCGCCAGCCGCTCGGCGGGGTGCATCGCGATGACCTCGGCCGTCGTCTTGCCCGTCCATTGGCCCACGTGGAACTCGCGCCAGCGGGGGTCGAATGCGACCGTGAGCGACAGGTCGCGCGCCACCGCCTGGGCGGTCACGGCGGCCCGTTTCAGATCCGAGGAGACGATGGTCGTCGGGCGGTATGCCGTCAGCTGCGCCGCGGCCGCGTCGGCCTGGCGCCGCCCGAGCTCGGTCAGCTCCACGTCGAGGTGACCCTGCCAGATCCCGTCGAGGTTGGACTGCGTCTGCCCGTGACGAAGCAGGATGAGGCGACGCGGCGGCATACCGGGGAAGCTCAGTCCTGGACGGCCGAACGGGCGGCCGTCGCCGCGGCCTGGTCGGCGCCGACGACGCCCACGTCGACCTGCGGACAGTCACGCCAGAGCCGCTCGAGGTCGTAGAACTGCCGCTCGTCCTCGTGCTGGATGTGCACGACGATGTCGCCGAAGTCGAGCAGCACCCACCGGCCCTCGCGGGCTCCCTCGGTCCGCTTCACCTTCGTGCCGGCCAGCCGGACCTTCTCCTCGACCTCGTCGACGATGGCGGCGACCTGGCGCTCCGTCGGCGCCGAGACGATGACGAAGATGTCGGTCAGCGGCAGTTGCCCGCTGACGTCCAGAGCGACGATGGTCGAGGCGAGTTTGTCGGCGGCCGCGTGGGCGGCGACCGTGGCGAGGTCCTTGGCCTGGTCAGTCGCGGGCACGGGTCTCCTTCGGGGCGGATGGGCCGCTGGCGGGTGCAGCGGCATACAGCTGGTGCTTGTTGATGTACTGGACGACGCCATCGGGCACGAGGTACCAGACCGGTTCGTGGCGGGCGACACGCTCCCGGCAGTCGGTGGACGAGATGGCCATGGCCGGCACCTCTTGCAGGTGCACCCGGTCCCCGGGCAGCCCGGCCTCGGACAGCTCGTAGCCGGGGCGGGTGACACCGACGAACTGTGCCAGGCCGAAGAGCGCGTCGACGTCCTTCCACGACAGGATCTGGGCGAGGGCGTCGGCGCCGGTGATGAAGTAGAGCTCGGTGTCCGGGCGCTGTTCGTGCAGGTCTTTGAGGGTGTCGATCGTGTAGGTCTTGCCGGGGCGGTCGATGTCCACGCGGCTGACGGTGAACCGCGGATTGGACGCGGTGGCCACGACGGTCATCAGGTAGCGATGCTCGGCGGGGCTGACATTGCGCCCCTCCTTCTGCCACGGCTCCCCGGTGGGCACGAACACCACTTCGTCGAGACCAAAGGTGGCCTGCACCTCGCTGGCTGCGACCAGGTGCCCGTGGTGGATCGGGTCGAAGGTGCCGCCCATCACCCCGATGCGTCGGCCCGACTGCGCCCGGGCGCCCGCGGTGGATGGGTCGACCGGGGCAATCAGTGGTGGCTCCCCCGGGTGGTGCCGTGCTCGTGGCCATCGGCGTCATCCGGCAGGTGGGCCGAGCCGTACTTCGCCGCGGTCCCCCGGAAGAACCAGACGACCGCCAGACCCAAGGCGAACAGCGCGATTGCGATGACGGCATACATGTAGGCCGGCATGGGCAACTCGTGCATCGTCTCGGCACCCTCGGAAGCCAGCATCAGCACACTCGTCGACATGCGCCAAACCATACCAACAGCGCAGCAGCCGGCATCTCCCACGGCGGTTCATCCACGGATTTACCCACAGCCCTGTGCACGATGAGGACGGCACACGCGGCGGCTGTGGACAGCCGCGCGTGGCGGGAAGAACACCCCCGCGGACGGCATTGCGCTGGAGCGGCCGGAGGGCTTAAATGGACCCTCGTCACCCGACGTCGAGCACCTGCGAAACGTCAGGTGGAGGTTGCGGAGAAAACGAGGCGCGGCCGGTTCGTTCACGGACGACCGGCCCTGGATTTTTCGAGATCGACAGCCTGTGTGCGACGGCACGGGGGCGCCACGAGACTTGGCCGCCTGCTGTGTCAGTGCATCGTCGCCGCCCTCCAGGGCCCTCGGTCGGCGATGGCCAGCGTCGCCTCGGCGGTGTGGCCCGCTTCCCGGGCCGCGCCCTGGCAGACCCGGCCCCTCGATCCTCATACATCGAGGGGCCGGAAGCATTTTCACCCCACGCAGCGACCGTGCCCACGCATGTCGTCGTGTTCTTCGGCGTTCCCGGATGCTTCTACGATGGCGGCCATGGCCGCCCCCCACCTGAGCATCGTGGTGCCGATGTTCAACGAGGAGGAGGTGCTCCCGCTGTTCATCGCCCGCCTGCGGCCCGTCGCGGACGGCCTGGGCGTGTCGTATGAAGTGGTGGCGGTCGACGACGGCTCGCACGACCAGACGGCGATCGGGTTGCAGCGGGCCCGGCGCGACTGGCCGCAGCTGCGGGTCATCCGGCTGCGGGCCAACAGTGGCCACCAGGCCGCCATCTCGGCCGGGCTGGCCCGGGCGCGCGGCGCCTATGTCGTCACCCTCGACGCCGACCTGCAGGACCCGCCCGAAGTCGTCGCGGAGATGCTGGCCGCCGCGCAGGAGAAGCATGTCGAGGTCGTCTACGGCATCCGCGGTGACCGCTCGAGCGACTCGGTGTTCAAACGCGCCACGGCCCGGTTCTTCTATCGCTCGATGGACAAGCTCGCCGAGACCGGCGCGCACCACGACGCCGGCGACTTCCGCCTGATGTCGCGCGCGACCGTGGATGCGATCAACGCCCTTCCGGAGTATGGCCGGGTGCTGCGATTCGTCGTGCCCGCGCTCGGCTTCCCGTCGGCGTCGGTGACCTACCGCCGCGACGAGCGCGCCGCCGGCAGCTCGAAGTACCCGTTCGCCAAGATGCTGCGCCTCTCGATCGACTCGGTCACCGCCTTCTCCCTCGCCCCCTTGCGTTTCGCCACCTTCCTCGGGCTCGCCGGAGGTCTCGGCGCCCTCGTCCTCCTGCTCTACGCCCTGTATGCCCGGGCCGCCGGCCATGTCGTCGCCGGGTGGACCTCGACGGTGGTCATCGTCACCGCCGTCGGTGCGGTCCAGTTGCTGGCTCTCGGGATCCTGGGCGAATACGTCGGTCGCCTGTATGCCGCCTCGCAGGCCCGGCCGTCGTATTACGTCGCCTACGACTCCGAGGAGGAGCAGCGAGCGCCGTGAGCGTGCGCTTCGAACGCGACGAGCGCGGCGGTGTGACCGTGTGGGTGCACGGGCAACCGCAGTCGTATGTCGCCCCTCACGACCCCGGGCTGCTGGCCTTCGAGTATGTCGAGCAGTTGGGAGCCGTCGTCGATTCCATTGCGCCGGAAGGAGACCGGATCGCCGTGACGCACGTGGGCGGGGCCGGCCTGACCCTCCCCCGGTATGTCGAGTTCACCCGCCCCGGGTCGACCCAGATCGTCTTCGAGCCGGATGCGGTCCTGACGGAGCACGTACGCCGCGAGTTGCCGTTGCCGCGTGGTCACCGCATCCGGGTGCGCCCCCTCGATGGTCGCGCCGGCCTGTCCGCGGTGTCCGATGCGTCAGCGGATCTCGTTGTCGTAGATGCCTTTTCGGACGGCGCCGTGCCTGCCGAGCTGACGACGGTCGAGTTCTACCGGGAGGCACTCCGCGTGTTGCGTCCGGACGGACTGCTGGCCGCGAATGTCACGGACGCCCTGGATCGGCGCTATCTGGTGCGGGTGCTCGCCGGTGTGCTGGAGGTGGCCTCGGCGTGTGTCGTCCTGGCGACCCACGACGTCCTCAAGGGCCGGCGCTTCGGCAACTATGTGATCGTCGCCGGCCAGGGCCCGCTGCCGCTGCGCGAGCTGAGCCGGCGGGTGGCGAAAACCGCTGCGCCGGCGGGCATGTGGCTGCCCGCGAGGGTGAGCGCCCTGAGCCGCTCAGCGCGCCCGTCGACCGACGCCGATCCGGCGCGCTGCCCGCCCGCGCCCGACCCGGGCTCGTGGCGCGTCCGCTGACCTCCCCCGTTCGTCCAGTCCGCCGCCGCCGCCGTCGACGGGCGCGGCGGCGGCGCGTGATCAGGCCGGCCGCGCGGTCACCATCAAGGTCACGCCGGGCAGGCCTTTCACCGGCAGGTAGCGCTCCACCGTGACCACGCCCTTCAGTGCCAGGTTCACCGGTCTGGGCAGTTGCTCGAGATCGCTGCCGGTGCTCGTGCGCCGGCGCAGGGCGACAGTCGGGCGCAGGAGGACATTCCAGGACCACAGCTCCTCGATCCTGAATCGGTTGCGCAGCAGCAGTTCCGAGAGGGTGCCCCTGGTGTAGCGCCGCACGTGATCGACAGCGACGTCGTGAGCGGACCACAGCCGCGGGTCGCACGGCACGGCGATGAGGAAGGTGCCGTCAGGGCGCAGGATGCGGTGCACCTCGCGGACCGCCGCGTCGTGGTCCGGGATGTGTTCGAGCACGTCGTAGGCGACGACCAGATCGACGCATTCGCGATCCAGGGGCAGTTGCGTGGCGTCGGCCCGGATGACGTCGAGTCCTCGCTCCTTGCCGACCTGGGCGCCCTCGGCGCCGTATTCGAGAGCGAGCACATCCCAGCCCTCCCGGGCGAGCACCCGGGAGTTGCCGCCGCCGGCCGCGCCGATGTCGAGGGCGCGACCGGGCGTCATACCGGCGATCGAGCGAGCCAGGCGGTGGCGGCGCTCGGCATACCACCAGTGCGTGTCCTCGAGTTCGGTGAGCTTGCGAACTTCCTTGTCGTGCATCAGATTCGCACGTGCCCGTCGCCTTCGACGATCCACTTCGTCGTCGTCAGCTCCGGCAACGCCATCGGGCCGCGGGCGTGCAGCTTCTGCGTCGAGATGCCGATCTCGGCACCGAACCCGAACTCCCCGCCGTCGGTGAAGCGGGTCGAGGCGTTGACCATCACGGCGGCCGCGTCGACCTCCGTCGTCCAGCGGCGGGCCGCCGCGCGGTCCTCGGTCACGATCGCCTCGGTGTGCCCCGAACCGAAGGTGCGCACGTGCTCCAAGGCCGCATCGATGCTGTCGACGACCCCGACGCTCATCTCGAGCGAGTGATACTCGGTGGCGAAATCCTGTTGTGTCGCAACGGCAAAGGGGACGCCCGCCGCAGTGGCGATGGCGCTGGCGCGCTCGTCGGTATGCAGCGTGACACTGGCTCCGGCCAGGTCGGTCAGCGCCTTGGGCAGGAATTCGTCGGCGACCTCGGCGTGGACGAGCAGGGACTCGGCCGCATTGCAGACGCTCGGCCGCTGGGTCTTGCTGTTGACGGTGATGGCGAGCGCCTTGTCGAGGTCTGCCGCCCTGTCGACATAGACGTGGCAGTTGCCGATGCCGGTCTCGATGACGGGGACGGTGGAGTTCAGGACGACGGACTGGATGAGGTCGGCTCCCCCACGAGGAATCAGCAGGTCGACCAGGCCACGTGCCGTCATCAGGGCCCGGACCGCGTCATGACCTCCGCCGTCGAGCAGTCCGATCGCGTCGGGGTTGATCCCTTGTGCCGAGAGGGATTCGCGCATCACGTCCACGAGGACCCGGTTGGACGAGGCGGCCGCCGACCCACCGCGAAGAATGACGGCATTGCCGGATTTCAGGCCGAGGCCGGCGGCGTCGACCGTGACATTGGGCCGGGCCTCGTAGATCATCCCGACCACGCCCATCGGCACCCGCACCTGGCGGATCTGCAGGCCGTTCGCCAGAGTGGAGCCGCGGACGATCTCCCCGACCGGGTCGGGCAGGGCAGCGATATCGCGCAGCGCGTCGGCGACCGCCGCGACCCGCTCGGGGGTCAGGCGCAGCCGGTCCTGCAGGCTCTCGGGCATCCCGCCCGCGCGGCCGCGTTCGAGATCCTCCTCGTTGGCCGCGACCACGCGCGCGGTGGCGGAGTCGAGGGCGTCGGCGAGGCCACGCAACACCTCGTCCTTGCGGGCACGGGAGAGCAGGGCAAGCTCGCGCGCCGCGACGCGCGACTTCTGCGCAAGCTCGGCGACGGTGGCCGTCGCCTCGGGCGAGATTTCCGACATGGCTCCAGGGTAGGCCGTTACCGCCCGGCCACCTGTCGTTCGCCCACGAGGCGGCCAGATGCGGCATGCTCTGACGCAACCGGGCGAGGGGATATCACGGTGCCGCCCAACCTGTACGCATCCCACGTACATCACGTTCGGACGACGAGGACGCCATGTCACGACGCTTTGCCACCACTCTCGCCGGTGTCGCGCTGAGCGCGCCGCTCGCGATCACCGCCCCGGCGGACGCCGCCGCACTGCGCACCTGTCGCGGCACGATCGCCAATATCGTCGTGAGCGACAGCATTCGCGTGCCCGCCGGGGCGAGTTGCACCCTGCGCGATGTCGCCGCACGCGGGGCCGTCTTCGTCGAATCGGGCGCGACGCTGATCGTCACGAACAGCCAGGTCGCGCGGAGCGTGACGAGCACCGGACATCGCAAGGTCAGCATCGAGAACACTCGCGTCACCGGCGCCGTCAGCCTCAACAAGGGCGGCGCGATCTCGATCCTCTACAGCAGCTTCGGGGCGGATATCACGTTGACCGCAAACACCAAGACCGGCACGAAGGTGCTGCGGGGCAATGGGATCGACGGGCGTCTTTCGTGCACGCTCAACGCGCCCGCGCCGACGGGTTCGCTCAATTCGGTCCGGGGCGGCAAGTTCGGGCAGTGCAAGCGCGTCTGACTCCGCCCGAGCCGGTGGCAGAATCCTGCGTGTGACCACCATCGTCTCGATCCAGTCCGCGGTCGCCTACGGCCACGTGGGCAACTCCGCCGCCGTCTTCCCCATGCAGCGCCTCGGGGTGGAGGTGTGGCCGGTCTATACGGTCAACTTCTCCAACCACACCGGCTACGGCGCGTGGAAGGGGCCGCTGATCGCGACCGACGACGTGCGTGCGGTCATCACCGGCATGGAGGAGCGCGACGCCTTCGGCGAGGTCGACGCGGTGCTGTCCGGCTATCAAGGCGGCAACGAGATCGGCGGGGTCATCATCGATGCCGTTGCCCGCGTCAAGGCCGCCAATCCGTCGGCGATCTATGCGTGCGACCCGGTGATGGGCAACGCCAAGAGCGGCTGCTTCGTCCACCCGGACATCCCGATCCTGTTGCGCGAGAAGGTGGTCCCCGTCGCCGACCTGATCACTCCGAATCAGTTCGAACTAGGCTTCCTCACCCACACCGAGCCCGAGACGCTCGAGGACACGCTCGCCTCCGTCGACAAGGCCCGCGAGATGGGCCCCTCGACCGTGCTCGTCACCAGCGTGCTGCGGCCGGACCGCCCCGAAGACACCATCGAGATGCTTGCGGTGCACGGCGACGAGGCGTGGCTCGTCCAGACCCCGCACATCCCGTTCAAGGTCAACGGGTCCGGCGACGTCACCGCCGCCCTCTTCACCGCCCACCTGCTCGACTCCGGCCGCGCCGACGATGCCCTGGCCAGGACGGTCTCCTCCGTCTATGCCGTGTTGAAGCGGACCTTCGAGTCCGGCCGCCGGGAGTTGCAGCTGGTGCAGAGCCAGGAGGAGATCGCCCACCCGGCGATGGAGTTCACCCCCGAACGCGTGCGCTGAGTCCTCGACGTCACACGACGTCGACCCGCCGCGCCAGTGGGATGGTGATCAGCGCGGCGAGTATGCCGGCAGCCACGGTGATCGTGATCGGCCAGGCGGTCAGGTGGTCGGCTTCCCGGGCCACGAGCGCACCGCCCAGAGCGGTCGCACTGGCGACCCCGACGGCCGCAGCCACGGTCCGCCCGGCCAAGTAGCGCCCGCGTTCCTCGTCGGGGACGAGAACCGTCAGGTGCACGGCCAGCGTGTTGTTGACCAGTCCCATCCCGGTCGCGGCGAGGGCCCAGCCCCCCATGGCCACGGGCAACGACACCACGTCCAGGGCCAGGAGGAGGGGGCCGAACCCGCCGAGGGTCATCACTGCCATACCGGCCGCGGCAACCTGACCGGGCGAGAACCGGGCGCGCACCGCGTCCCGGCTCGAGGCGTTGGACCCGACAGCCCAGAAGATGCCGGTGATGGTCAACGTGACGCCGGCGATGGCCGGGCTCGCACCGCGGACGGTCGCGAGCAGGAGCGGAAGATAGGAGCCGAGGGCGGAGAAGGCCAGGCTGACGAGGAGGGTGGACAGGACCAAGGCCGGAGCACCGCGCTCGCCCCGAAGCGAGCCGGCCGGAACTCGCGGGCCCCGCGCGCGGTTGCCCGTCGCAGCGCCGGGAGGAGGGCGGGGACGACGGCGATCAACATGATCAGGGGCAGCAGGAAGGCCGCCCGCCAGCCGAGCCATTGGGCGATCCCGCCGGCGACCGCCGGACCGACCAGCGACGGCACGATCCAGGCCGTAGCGAAGGCCGCGAAGACCTTGGCGCGCAGCGCTTCCGGCATCTGGTCGGATACCAGGACGACGAGCGCGATGTCGAGGCCGCCCTCCGCGATGCCCGAGAGCGCCCGGGCGGTGAGCAGCACCTCCATCGAGGGTGCGAGTCCGGACGCGATCTGCGCGAGGGCGAACAACACGAGTGAGAACAACAGCGGCCGACGCGGGCCCCTGTGGTCGGTCCAGGTGCCGGCGACCGTGGTGGCCACCAAGTAGGTCGCGGCGGGGATCGCCGAGGCCAGGCCGAACCAGCGCAACCCGTCGAGGTCGTCAGCGATCACCGGCAGGATCGTGGTGATGGCGCGGTTCTCGTAGGCGCCGAGGGTCACCAGGGCGATCGCGGCGATGGTCACCCACCGGTGTTCGGGGCTGAGGATGGACGCCGAGCCGGTCACGGGCCGGCTGCTGATCAAGGTCATGCCGCCCATCCTGAAAGATGAAGTCGACTTTAAGTCAAGTGCCGTTGCCCAACCGGTCTGTCGGCGACACGGCGGTGTGGGCGGCTGGAGACGATGAGGGTTTGCCGGTCGGCGCGGTACCCTCACCGCGGAGCATCGCAATCACCGAGTCAGCGAGGAAGCAGATGAGTGCCGCCGCCGAGTTCAAGGCGTCAGTGGTCGAGATGAAGACCTACCCCGTCGAGGGGACGGCCATCGAGGTCAAGAAGCTCTACGAGGGGACTTACGGCGAGGTGCCGGAGACACTGAACGGGTGGTTCCACCGGGACGACTGGCCGCGCACGGCATACGTCCTGTCCCGCATGGACGACGGTGAGCGGGCCCTCGACGTGGGCGTCGGGGCGGGCCAGTTCCTCAACATGGTCGCGCTGTCCGGCAAGTATTCCGGTGTCTACGGCGCCGACCCGACCCGGTTCGGCAAGTACATCGAGTACTCCGACCTGATCCACCGCACCAACGACGGCATCGACAAGCTCCCCTATCCGGACGACCACTTCGACGTCGTCACGTGCATGGAGGTGCTGGAGCACATTCCCGAGGAGATCTTCACCGCCGGCCTGGCCGAACTGCGCCGCGTCTGCCGGGGGCAGTTGCTCATGACCGTGCCCTTCGAGGAGCCGGAGCCGATCTCGAAGACCCATGTGCGCCGTTTCGAGCGTCAGGACGTCGTCGACAACTTCCCCGACGGCCGCTACACCATCTTGAACCGGTGGCGGATGCCGTGGGTCCTGATCGAGGAGCGGATGGACGGCAAGCCCTTCGCCCCGCTCGACGAGCCGATGTTCGACGACACCCCCAAGCCCAAGACGGCGGCAGCGAAGCCGGCGGCCACGGCGTCGAAGGCCACGGCGTCGAAGGCCACGGGTTCGAAGGCCACGGGGTCGAAGCTCACGGTCGAGCAGCGTCGCATCGAGCAGCTCGAGGCGACCGTCGCGCGCCTGAAGTCCCGCCGGTCGGTGCGCACGGCCGACTGGGCCGGTGCCCAGGCTCGCCGCGTCAAGCAGGCTGCCAAGCGCCGCCTCGGCAAGTAGCCCGGGTTCAGGTAGCGCGGGTTTACGCCGACGTCCGGGACCGGCGTCGTCGGCTCCCGCGACGGCGCCGTCCAGGTGCTGTCGGAGGGTTGATCCGGCAAGTTCAGCGGACGACGAGGTTGTCGCGGTGAATGACCTCGCGCTCGTATTCGGGGCCGAGGTCCCGCGCGAGTTCCCGAGTGGAGCGCCCCATCATCCTGGGCAGCTCCCCCGCGTCATAGCTGACGAGGCCTCGGGCGATCACGACGCCGTCCGGGCCCGCCACATCGACAGGGTCGCCGTCGGCGAATGCCCCTGTGACAGCGGTGATTCCGGCCGGCAGCAACGACTTGCGCCGCTCGACCAGCGCCGCGACGGCGCCGGCATCCACGGTCAGGACACCTCGAGGTGTCGTGGCGTGGGCGATCCACAGCTTGCGGCTCGCCTTGCCGACCGAGTGCGGCAGGAAGACCGTGCCGACGTCCGCACCGGCAAGCGCCTCACCGACGGCGGGCGCGGCACACAGCACGGCGGTGATCCCCGCCGAGTTGGCGATCGCGGCCGCCTCGATCTTGGTCGCCATGCCGCCCGTGCCGACCATCGACCCGGTGCCGCCGATGCGCACGGTCTCCAGGTCGGCGAGGGAGCGGATCAGCGAAATCCGCTGCGTCCCGGGCTCACTCGGCGGACCGTCATACAGCCCGTCGACGTCGGTGAGGAGCACGAGCGCCTCGGCCTTGACCAGGTGCGAGACCAGCGCCGCGAGCCGGTCGTTGTCGCCGAACCGGATCTCGTGGGTGGCGACGGTGTCGTTCTCGTTGATGATCGGCACGATGCCGAGCTCGAGCAGCCGGTCGAGGGTGCGTCGGGCGTTGGTGTAGTGCGAGCGTCGGGTCACATCGTCGGCGGTGAGCAGCACCTGGCCGACCGTGAGGCCGTATGCCGCGAAGGCCTGGGCGTACGCCGCCACCAGTGCGCCCTGGCCCACCGAGGCAGCTGCCTGCTGGGTGGCGAGATCCTTTGGGCGGCGGGCCAATCCGAGCGGGCCGATGCCGGCCGCGATGGCACCGGAGGAGACGAGGACGATGGGTTCGCCCCGGAGCCGGCGGTCGGCGAGGGGCGCGACGAGCGCCCCGATCCGGGCCGGGTCCAGACGCCGGCCGCCGTCGGTGGTCAGCGACGACGAGCCGACCTTGACGACGATCCGGCCGCGTCCGGCAATACGCGCTCGGGCAGCCGCGAGTTCGGCCGGCGCGAGTTCGTCGGTGCTCATTGGTCGGTGCTCATTGGTCGGTGCTCATTGGTCGGTGTCTGGTGTGGCCCAGTGCCCGGCCTTGCGCTCGGCAGCCAGCTCCTCGCGAGCGGCGGTCTGGGCGTCCTTGCGGGCGTGGAACTCCTCGCGGCGTTCGGTGTTGGTCCGGCGCGAACGATCGTCGAAGCGGCCGTCGGTGCCGCGGCCACCGAGCAGTTCGGCGCCGCCGACCATGGTCGGATCCCAGTCGAAGACCACGGCGTTGTCGGCCGGGCCGATGAGCACGGTCGCGCCGGGCACGGCGCCCGCGGCCAAGAGGGCGTCCTCGACGCCGGCGCGCTGCAGCCGGTCGGCGAGATAGCCGACCGCCTCGTCATTGGAGAAGTCGGTCTGACGCACCCAGCGGGTGGTCTTGTCGCCGACGACTCGGAAGACGGTCTCGCCGCCGTCTTGCTCGCGCACGACCTGGAATCCCTTGTCGTCCACGGCTTTCGGACGGATGGTGACGCGCTGCGCCACGATCTCGGACTCCTGCTCGGCCCGCGCGGCCTCGACGGCCCGGGCCATCGCGAAGATCCACTCCTTCAGACCGACGTGCGCGACGGCGGAGACGATGAACACCTCATACCCGCGCTCGCGCAGGTCGGGCTCGACCATCTCGGCGAGTTCACGGGCCTCCGGGACATCGGCCTTGTTCAGGACGACCATCCGGACCCGCTCGGCCAGCGGCCGTCCGCCGAGCAGGTCGCCGGGCACATAAGCCGCCAACTCGGCCTCGATGGCGTCGAGATCGCTCAGCGGGTCGCGGCCCGGCTCCAGGGTGGCGCAGTCGATGACGTGGACGAGCACCGAGCAGCGCTCGACGTGGCGCAGGAACTCCAGGCCCAGTCCGCGGCCCTCGGAGGCGCCGGGGATCAGGCCGGGCACGTCGGCGACCGTGAAGCGCATCGACCCGGCGGTCACGACGCCGAGGTTCGGCACGAGGGTGGTGAATGGGTAATCGGCGATCTTGGGCCGTGCCGCACTGATGACGGACACGAGAGAGGATTTGCCCGCGGACGGGAAGCCGATCAGGGCGACATCGGCGAGCGACTTCAGCTCGAGCACGATGTCGACGCTCTCCCCCGGCTCGCCCAGCAGCGCGAAGCCCGGCGCCTTGCGCTTGGTCGAGGACAGGGCCCGGTTGCCCAATCCGCCGCGGCCGCCTTCGGCGATGACGACGGAGGCACCCGGGCCGACGAGGTCGGCGATCACCTCGCCGTCGCGGGTGGAGACGACCGTGCCCTCCGGGACGGGCAGTATGAGGTCGCCCCCCTTCGCGCCGTCGCGCTCGTCGCCCGCTCCGGGCCGGCCGTTCTCGGCGCGCCGGTGGGGGTTGCGGTGATAGTCCAGCAGGGTGGTCGACTGCGGGTCGACGGTGATGACGACGTTGCCGCCGTTGCCGCCGTTGCCGCCGTCGGGGCCGCCGAGCGGCTTGAACTTCTCGCGGCGGATGGAGGCGACGCCGTGGCCGCCGTCGCCGGCGGTGACGTGCAGGGTCACCCGGTCCACGAAGGTGGTCATCGCAATCGGCCTCTCAGCGTCGGTCGAGGGGAAAAACAGCGAGGGGGCGGGCCGCTCGGGCCCGCCCCACTCACGCGAGGTGCGCGCGGGCTGGGCCGCGCAGCATACGGAAAGCTAGTGCGTCACTCGCCGGCGACGACGTTCACGACGCGGCGGCCGCGCTTGGTGCCGAACTCGACCTTGCCGTCGGCGAGGGCGAACAGCGTGTCATCGCCGCCGCGGCCAACGTTGTCGCCCGGGTGGAAGTGGGTGCCGCGCTGGCGGACGATGATCTCGCCGGTCCCGACGACCTGACCGCCGTAGCGCTTGACGCCCAGGCGCTGAGCGTTGGAGTCACGACCGTTGCGGGTCGAGGACGCTCCCTTTTTGTGTGCCATGTCTTAAGTCCTTTTCGAGAAAGTGGCTCAGGCGTCGATCGCGGTGATCTTGACCTGGGTCAGGTGCTGACGGTGACCCTGGCGCTTGCGGTAGCCGGTCTTGTTCTTGAACTTCATGATCGTGATCTTCGGACCCTTGGCGGGGCCGACAACCTCGGCCTGGACCGACACCTTGGCCAGCTTGCTGGCATCAGAGGTGACGGTGGTGCCGTCGATCAGCAGAAGAGGGGTCAGGTCCAGCTTGTCGCCGGCCTTGCCGGACACCTTGTCGATCAGGAGGACGTCGCCGACGGCGACCTTCTCCTGACGACCGCCCGCTTTAACGATCGCGTACACGTTGATCTCACTTTCGCTTACGTCTTGCGCGCACTCTCGGATGACCGGCCAATAGCTACCCCGGGATCGGGACATCGACGCGGTGGGCGCACCAAGGGTCAATGCTAAGGCCTGGCAGGTGTTGCGACCAAACGCGCTTCCGCGGCTCGGCCCTTGTCTCCCCTTGGCCGCGACCTCGTCAGGCGTCCGTTGCCGGGCGCGGCGGGCCGGCGGGGGCGGTGGCCCGGCCGCGGCGGCGGCCACCCCGGCGGGTTCCACGCTTCGGCTGGGCCGGGGCCTCCTCCTCGGCGTCCTCCTTGACGTCCTCCTTGACGTCGGCAGCTTGAGCAGCACCCTGGTCGGCCGGCTCGGCGTCCGGGGTGGGCTCGTCGGGGAGGCTGGAGTCGGCGGCCTCGACCGCCTCGACCTCGCCCTCCTGGACCTCACCCTCCAGTACCTCACGCTCGACGACCTCGGTCTCCGGGGCCGCGGCCTCGGACGTGTCCTCGGGCGTGTCGGCCTCCGCAGCCGCTGGGAGGCCGGCCAGCAGGTCGGCGAGTTCGTCGGCGGGCGCGGGCGCCGGGGCGAGCGGCTCGGCCGGGTCGCGGCCCAGGTCCGTCTCGGTGTCGGCGCCGTTGCCGGTGGTGCCAGTGCCGTTGGTGCCGTTGGCCTTGAGGGCGGCGGCGTGGGCGGCGGCGGCGATCTGGGCGGCGCTGGGACCGTTGCGAGTCGGCTGGGGCGCGGTTTTCGAATCGCCCTGCGAGGACTGGCTGCGGCTGCGGCGGGAGGCGCGGCCGGAACCGCCGCTGCCGGCGGCGTTCGAGCCGGCCCCGGTCATGCCATTTCCGGCTCCGGAGATGTGCCCGCGGTCGTCGGCCGGTTCGGCCGGGGTGTCCACGGGGGTACCGCGCACGATCACGCCGCGACCGTTGCAGCAGTCGCAGTTCTCGGAGAAGACCTCGAGCAGCCCGGAGGCGACCCGCTTGCGGGTCATCTGGACCAGGCCGAGGGAGGTGACCTCGGCGACCTGGTGCTTGGTGCGGTCCCGGCCGAGGCATTCGAGCAGGCGCCGGACGACCAGGTCGCGGTTGGACTCCAGGACCATGTCGATGAAGTCGATGACGATGATGCCGCCGGTGTCGCGCAGGCGCAGCTGGCGGACGATCTCCTCGGCGGCTTCGAGGTTGTTCTTGGTGACCGTCTCCTCGAGGTTGCCGCCGGAGCCGACGAACTTGCCGGTGTTGACGTCGATGACCGTCATCGCCTCGGTGCGGTCGATGACGAGCGAGCCGCCGGAGGGCAGATAGACCTTGCGGTCGAGCGCCTTGGCGAGCTGCTCATCGACGCGGTGGGCGGTGAAGATGTCCTGCTCGCTCGTCCACTTCGTCATCCGGCCGGCGAGGTCGGGGGCGACATCCTCGACGTACGAGGAGATCTCGTCCCACACCTCGTCGCCCGAGATCACGAGCGAGGCGAAGTCCTCGTTGAAGACGTCGCGGATCACGCGGACGGTCAGGTCGGGCTCCGAATAGAGCAGCGACGGCGCGCCGCCCTTCTTGCCCGACTTCGACGCCGATGCCTTCGACACCTTCTCCCACGTCTTCGCGAGCCGCTCGACGTCGCGGCGCAGCTCGTCCTCCGAGGCGCCTTCGGCGGCCGTGCGCACGATCACGCCCGCGTCGGCGGGGACGATCTGCTTGAGGATCGACTTCAGCCGGGAGCGCTCGGTGTCGGGCAGCTTGCGGGAGATGCCGGTCATCGAGCCCTGCGGCACATAGACCAGGTAGCGGCCCGGCAGCGAGATCTGCGACGTCAGCCGGGCGCCCTTGTGCCCGATCGGGTCCTTGGTGACCTGCACGAGCACCGACTCACCCGAGGTGAGGACGTTCTCGATGCGCTTGGCCTCGCCGCTCTCCAGCCCGGCGACGTCCCAGTTGACCTCACCGGCATACAGCACCGCGTTGCGGCCCCGGCCGATGTCGACGAAGGCGGCCTCCATCGACGGCAGGACGTTCTGAACGCGGCCAAGATAGATATTGCCGGCCATCGACGCATTCGTCGTCCGTGAGACGTAGTGCTCGACGAGGATGCCGTCCTCGAGCACCCCGATCTGGGTGCGGCCGTCCTGGCGGCGCACCACCATCGTGCGCTCGACGCTCTCGCGCCGGGCCAGGAACTCCTTCTCGGTGATGATCGTGCGGCGCCGGCCCGCTTCGCGCCCCTCGCGGCGGCGCTGTTTCTTCGCCTCCAGACGGGTCGAACCCTTGACGGAGGCGACCTCGTCACGCGGGCGGGACTCGCGCACGCGGGTCGTGGTGCCGGGCGGGTCGTCGCCCTCGCCGCCCGCTGCGCTGCGGCGCCGGCGCCGGCGCCGGCGGGAGGAACCGGACTCGTCGTCGCCTTCGGCGTCCGCGGTATGCGGCGTGCTCGCCCCCCGTGACTCGCTCCCGTCGTCGTCACTCGCCTCGGCGGCGGGGGTCGCCTCCTCGGCGGAGGCCGAGCTCGTGTCCGCCTCGTCCTTGTCACGGGCCTTGCGGCCGCGGCCGCCGCGGCGGCGCCGGCTGCGCCCGGAGCCGTCGCCCTCCTCGCCCTCATCGGAGGCGTCCGCGGAGGTGGCGGTCTCAGCCTGTTGCTTTGCCGGCTCTGGTGCCTCGGGCGCCGGCGCGGACGGCGGCGTCGCGGACCCGGCCGGGCGGGAGGCCCGGCGCGTGGGCGGGGCGACCGGCGCCTGGAAGACCAGGCCGAACGCCGCGGGGACGGCGGGCTCCGGGGCCTCGTCAGAGCCGCCGGTGTCGTCCGAGTCCTCCGGACCGTCAGAGAAGGCCGGGTGGTCCGAGCCCTCCGCTTCGTCGGAACCTTCCGAGTCGGCCGCTTCGTCGGAGTCGTCCTCTTCGTCGGAGTCGTCCTCTTCGTCGGAGTCCTCCGCTTCGGCCGGGTCGGCCGGGCCATCCGAGCCCTTTGCTTCGTCTTCGTCTGCTTCGTCTGCTTCGTCAGCGTCGGCCTCGTCCGAGCCGGGCTGGGGCTGGGAGTCGAACTCGTCCTCGGCCGGAGCCTCCTCGTCGGCGTCGTCCTCGCGATCGGCGTCGGCCGGCTCGTCGCCCGGGCTCGGGTCGTCGGCAGCGGCCAACTCCTCGGCCGTCGCGGCGACCTCCTCGGGCGTGACGGCCAGATCGTCGACCGGAGCGGCGTCGCCGTCGGCGGTGGAGGTGCTCACGCCGTCGTGGTCGACCAGGAACAGCAGGTCAGCGCCGTCGGAGCCGGTTTCATCGGCGGGGTTGTCGGTGGGTGTGGTGTCGCTCATCGCGCATGCACCTTCTCGCGGCATACGGCTCGGCCACACCGGCCGGATCACCGGCCCCACGCCGCATGCGGCGGTTTTCAGGTCGCGCCGGCTGCTTGCCGACGCGGAAGTCGTCGGGTTCCTCGGGTGGCGGTTCGCGCGGGGCGCGTCACCGGCTCGAGGCGGCGGCGTCCTTGTCGGTGGCCAGCGGATCGGCCACCTGCCCAGTTGCGTTGTCCCACGGCCCCTGCGCCAGCCGGGTGACCCGTGGGGGTCGGGCTGGCGCGAACCGGATCGACTCGCGCAACGCGGTCAGAACGTCGTCGGGGCGAACGGCTGGTGTGGTGTGCCGAACGACCAAGCGAAGTATCGCACACCCCTCCCGCTCCCCCGGCTCGGCACGCACGATGGCGGACCGCACATCGAGTTCCCGAGGTCCGTTCTTGAACACCCGCGTGACCGTGATCTCGCTCTGGGCCAGCAGTGCTTCGAGGGCCGCCGACAGGTCCGCGGCCGATTCATCCGGAAACTCGAGCAGCCAGTCACTGGCTTCGAGCCGCTCCGGCAGGGAGCCCGGGCCTGCGGGCACCACCTCCTCCACGTCGAGGCCGTCCGGCAGCGCCGAATCCAGGTCGGCCCGCAACTGATCCGGGTCGACCGCCCGGGTGGTGCCGATCTCGAAGTACTCCGCCTCCGACAACATCCCCGTCGGCGCACCACCGGCATACGAGATCTTCGGGTGCGGGTGGAAGCCGGCGGAGAAGGCCATGGGCACCTCCGCCCGGCGCAGCGCGCGTTCGAGGGCCCGGGAGAAGTCCCGGGTGGAGGAGAAGCGCATCCGGCCGCGACGGGCATACCGGATTCGGTAGCGCGCGGCGACGGGTGGGGGCGGGGGGCCGTCGGGAGTGGGACTCATGGTGAGCCAATTATCACTGCCCATAGGCTGTCGCCATGGTCGCCGTCGATCGCTCCCGCCTCGCCGTCCTCCTCCAGCAAGAGGCCGACGCATACGCCGCCGCCCACCCCCGCTCCCGAGAGCTGTATGACGCGTCGAGCAACCTCTTCGGGCACGTCCCGATGACGTGGATGAACAAGTGGTCCGGCGGGTTCCCGCTCTATCTCGATCACGCGCAGGGCGCCCGGATCACCGATGTCGACGGCCATACCTATGTCGACTTCGCCCTCGGCGATACCGGCGCGATGGCCGGCCACTCCCCCGACCCGACGATTAAGGCCGTCACCACACGGGTGGGGGATCTCGGCGGGCTGACCACGATGCTGCCCACCGCGGATGCCCAGTGGGTGGGCGCCGAGCTCACGGCCCGCTTCACGCTTCCCCTGTGGAGCTTCACGCTGTCCGCCACCGACGCCAATCGCTGGGCGATCCGTCTGGCGCGCTTGGCAACCGGGCGCTCGAAGATCCTGGTCTTCGGATACTGCTATCACGGCAGCGTCGATGAGACCTTCGCCGTCACCAATCCGATCCACGGCGGCACCGACTCCCGGCCGGGCAATGTCGCACCACCCGTGCCGGTCGGTCTGACGACCCGGGCGGCGGTGTGGAACGACCTCGAATCGGTCGAGGCGGCTCTGCGACATGGCGACGTCGCGGCGATCCTGACCGAGCCGGCCCTGACGAACATCGGCATCGTGTTGCCGGAGCCGGGGTTCCTAACCGGGTTGCGGGAGTTGGCGACACGGTATGGCGCGTTGCTGATGATCGACGAGACCCACACCTTCTCCGCCGGCTGGGGTGGGGCCACGACCGCCTGGGACCTGGAGCCCGACATCTTCGTGATCGGCAAATCGATCGGCGGCGGAATCCCTTGTGGTGCTTATGGATTGAGTGAGAACGTCGCCTCCCAGGTCACGCACCACACAGACAAGGGGGACGCCGACATCATCGACGTCGGAGGCGTGGGCGGCACGCTGGCCGGCAACGCGCTCTCGCTCGCGGCGATGCGGGCGACGCTCGGGGAGGTGCTCACGCCGCAGGCGTTCGAGGGGATGATCGATCTCGCCACGGCCTTCACCCAGGGCGTGGAGGCGGGCATCGCCGAGTTCGATCTGCCGTGGTCGATCGCGCAGCTGGGCGCGCGCGCCGAATACCGATTCGCCTATCCCGCACCGCGAACCGGCGAGGAGGCGGCCGCGGCGGCCGACGACGAACTCGACGCCTATATGCACCTGGCGATGTGCAACCGCGGCATTCTCATGACGCCCTTCCACAATATGGCGCTGATGTGCCCGGCCACCGAACGTGCCGACGTGGATCGGCATACGGACGCCTTCCGCGAGGTGGTCGGGGCGCTGCGCGGATGAACGACGTGACAGCTCCCGGACTCGCCGAACCCTTCCTTGCCGCCGCCGAAGTCGCCGCGGCACTGCTCGCGCGCGAGGAGGTCCGGGTGGGCTGGGATGCGCCAAGCGCGTTGCCCCGCATGACGATCGGGATGCTTGCCTGCCATCTGGGGCGGCAGTTCATCCGCTCGGGTCAACTTCTCTCGGCGCCAGCTACGGACGGGGCCGACCTGCTGGGCAGCGCTCGCGAGCACTATCGCCGTGCCTCCTGGTCAAGGCCACATCGCTCGACGATCCGGCCATGACCCGCGACCTCGACACCGAGGACGCCAGCGCCGGATTCGACGCGATGCTGGAGCGTTGTCTGCCCGCCCTCGCCGAGGTCACCTCGCTGCTGCGCTCGGGGACGGCGCACGATCCGGTGACTATCCCCTGGCAGGGTTGGAGCCGGCGGCAGGATGACTACCTGCTGACCCGTCTCGTCGAGATCGTCGTGCACTCGGACGACCTGGCCCACTCGATCGGTGCGCCGACCCCTGAATTCCCGTCCGCGGCATACGATCCCGTGTTGCACCTGCTGGCGGACCTGGCCGCCGAACGGCACGGCCAGTCCGCCCTCGTCAGCGCCTTGACCCGCCGGGAGCGCATGCCTGGGACGATCTCCGCCTTTTGATCGGCTGCCGTACGGCGGGGCATAGCGCGCGGGCTCAGCTGCCCGGCTCATGTCGCGCCCGGATCGCGACCAACTCGACGGCGTGCTCATCGAGGCGCAGGTCTTCGTCGGTGACGGGCGTCCACGGCGTCACGGGCAGCGCCTTGCGTTGCTCGTCGATCGTGACGAACACCGTGCGACAGTAGGTCGTCACCTCCATCTCCCCCGTCGCCGGGTCGCCCGAACGGACGTGCACGCCGATGTGCATCGAGGTGCGGCCGGTGTGCAGGAGGCGTGCCTCGACCTCGACCAGGTGCCCGATGCGCAGCGGACGATAGAACCGGACGCCACCGGTGAAGATCGCGACATTGCGCGGGTCGCCGGTCCAGGACGTGGCGAGCACATGAGCGGCCTCGTCGATCCAGCGCATGACGATGCCGCCGTGCACCTTGCCACCCCAGTTGACGTCGGTGGGCGCGGCCAGGAACCGCATCGTGATGCGGGGGGCCGTGCCTGCGTCGGTGAAGACCACCCGCTTCATGGCCTCCTCGACCTCGTGCCGCACGGCAGCCCGGCGCAGCGCCCAGTCCCGCAGCACCCGTTCGGCCTCACCCTTGGGTTCCAGCGCAGGCACCGGCCTCGGCTTGCCATCGCCGTCGACGGATACGAAGACCATGAGGCAGTGGGTCGAGGGGTCCAACTCCCCGGTCGACGGCGGGCCGCTGAAGACCTCGACCATGACGTCCATCGACGAGCGACCCGTGCGCACGACCCGGGCCGTCACCTCGACGAGGTGACCCACTTCGACCGGCCGGGTGAAGCGGACGTTGCCGACGTAGGCGGTGACGGCATAGGTCCCGCTCCAACGGGCGACGGCGGCATACCCGGCCTTGTCGATCCACTCCAAAACCCTTCCGGCGGAGACCGATCCGGATTGACCGGCGTCTGTCGGCGCGGCGAGGAAGCGCAGGGTGATCGCGTCGTGAATGCCCGTCATCGCGGCACCGCCCCCGCGCGCACGCGCTCGACCTGGTCGGGCGTCCCGAAGACGATGAGCGTCGAACCCGCCACCAGTGACGTCGAATCCGGAGGCGCCGCAACGAAGGCACCCTTTCCTGGTGCGCGCACCGCGAGCTGCTGACACCCGAAGCGGGCCGGGACGTCGAGGTCTGCGACGGTGAGTCCGGCGAAGGGTGAGCCCTCGGCGAGCCGGACCTGCTGGATGCGGTGTCCGAAGTCGTCGTCATGCAGCACCTCGTCGAGGAACTCGGCGACGTCGGCGTGCAGGGCGAAGCTGGCCATCCGCCGGCCTCCGATCAGTTGGGGGTTGACCGCCCGTGTGGCACCCGCGAGCACGAGCTTCTCCTTGCTGTCGACGGTCCGGGCGCGCGAGATGATCACGAGGTCGGGCCGCATACTGCGGGCGGACAGGGTCGCATAGGTCGTCTCGGCATCGGTGTCCAGCGCACAGATCAGCGCGCGCGCCTGCATGATGCCCGCCTCCTCGAGCACCTCGTTCACGCTCGCGTCGCCCAGCACGTGCGGCAGGTCCGTGCCCGCGAAACGCGTGTCGTCCCGATCGACCAGCGCGACCTGATTGCCGGTATCGAGGAGATGAGCGGTCGCGGACTGGCCGGCGAGAATCATGTAGCCCACCGTGCCGAAGACGGTGACAGCGATCAGCCCGGCAATGGCGAGCTTCATCCGGCGCAGGGCGTCCGCGCCTTCAGGCACGCCTGACAACAGCATGCGGCGCCTGTAGCTCGCCGACGACCGTGTCACAGGGGCATCCTTCACCACCGCGCCCCGGCACGTCACGTAGGGTCCTGGGATATGACGACCTTGAGCGAGACTCTGCTGACTCCCGAGCGCCGCCCCCAGACCGTCGATGCTCTCGTCGGCGTCGTGGAGGACGAGGTGGCGAGCAAGTCCGGACTGAGCGGGACAGCGATCAAGACGGCATACAAGGCCGCCCGCAAGATCGACGACCGGATCGTGCGCCGGGCGATTGCGGGGATGCTGCCGGAGTTCCTCGACCAGCTCGAGCCCTTCTGGGCCGGGCGAGGCGAGCAGCCGTTCGGCGCGCACCTGGCGGGCCAGGGCGAGCGGGCCTCCGAGGCCCTGCTTGCCGTCACCGACGCTCGCGCAGCCAACCCCAAGCACGCGGCGGTCGCCAAGGTCTACGGGATGCTGCGCGGCAAGGCCAAAGACCATGTCCTCGCCGCCCTCCCCCGCGTCGGCACGGCTCTCGAGAGGCAGATGTCCTGACGGGCTGTCATGGACGACGTCATGGAGGCGTTCCGCGCGGTCCCGCGCGCGGAATTCCTCCGTGCCGGTGACCGGCGGCGCGCGGCATACGACGGGCCGATCGCGATCGGCCATGGCCAGACCAACAGCCAGCCCCGCACCGTGGCGGACATGCTGCGTCTGCTCGATGTGCGGCCCGGTCATCGCGTCCTCGACGTTGGCGCTGGATCGGGTTGGACGACAGCGCTACTCGCACATCTCGTCGGGCCTCAGGGTCTCGTCATCGGGGTCGAGCGGGTGGCCGAGATCGCCGAGTTCGGCGCGACCAACCTCGAGGCCGCCGGCATGCCGTGGGCTCGCCTCCGCCTCGCCGAGCCGGATGTTCTCGGCGCGCCGGACGAGGGGCCGTATGACCGCATACTCGTATCGGCGCGGCCAAAAGTGTTGCCGCAGAGTCTGATCGACCAGCTGCGGATGGGTGGGGTCATGGTGATCCCCGTGGGCGGCCGGATGCTCCGCGTGGTGCGGACGACCGATGGCCACAACATCTCGACCCACGGCTACTACCGCTTCGTGCCGCTTGTCACGAACGACTGAACTCTCGCCACGACCGAGCGGACCTCAGAGGTCGAGACGCATCAGATCCGTCGCGGGACGCAGACCGAGCGACGCATAGAGCGGGACGGACATCTCGCTGGGGGCCAATACGATTCGGACCATCTCCTCCGATCGGGCCCAGTCGATCGCGGCCGCCATGAGGGCTCGACCGATGCCCTGGCGGCGGTGATACGGGTCCACCCAGACGTTCGCCACGTAGAGCCAGCGGGCCGGGGGCCGGCCGGGCACCGGCATCCGGGTGAAGACCGCGGCGTTGGCCATCCCCACGGCATCCCCGTCGACACGGGCCAGCCAGCCGACCCGATTCTCGCTCGCCCACCACTGGCGAATGCCGGCGACGAAGTCGGCATCGGGGCCGGCCGGCTCGCCCGACGTCCAGTGCTCGCGCAAGCGGGCGACATCGGGCAGATCGGCGTCCGCGATAGGGGCGATCTGTGGCGAGTTCATGAGCGAGTGACGCTGAGCGGCAACAGCTCTCGGCCCGTGGGCCCGATCTGGATGTGGGTGCCGAGCTGTGGGCAGACGCCGCAGTCGAAGCAGGGAGTCCAGCGGCAGTCGTCCTGTTCGGTCTCGTCGAGGGCGTCCTGCCAGTCGGCCCAGAGCCAGTCCTTGTCGAGGCCGGAGTCGATGTGGTCCCAGGGCAGCACTTCGGTCTGACCGCGTTCGCGGGTGGTGTACCAGGCGACATCCACGCCGTATGCCGGGAGTTCGGCCTCGCACGCGGCGATCCAGTTGTCGTAGGAGAAGTGCTCGCGCCAGCCGTCGAATCGACCGCCCTCGCGCCACACGCGCTCGATGACGCGGCCGACGCGGCGATCGCCGCGGGAAAGCAGGCCTTCGATGATGCCGGGCTTGCCGTCGTGGTAGCGGAAGCCGATGGCGCTGGCGTACTTGCGCTCGGCGCGGATCGCCTCGCGCAGTTTAGCGAGCCGTGCGTCCGTCTCGTCGGCGCCGAGCTGGGCGGCCCATTGGAAGGGAGTATGCGGCTTCGGCACGAACCCGCCGATGGAGACGGTGCAGCGGATGTCCTTGCGCCCGCTCACCTTTCGGCCGGTGTCGATGACCTTCTTGGCGAGGTCGGCGATCTGGAGGACGTCCTCGTCGGTCTCGGTCGGCAGGCCGCACATGAAGTAGAGCTTGACCTGCCGCCACCCTGCGCCGTATGCAGCGGCGACGGTGTCGATGAGGTCCTGCTCGGTGACCATCTTGTTGATCACCTTGCGCAGGCGCTCACTGCCGCCTTCGGGGGCGAAGGTGAGTCCGGAGCGGCGCCCGTTGCGGGTCAGCTCGTTGGCGAGGTCGATATTGAACGCGTCCACGCGCGTCGAGGGGAGGGACAGGCCGACCTGCTCCCCCTGATACCGATCGGCCAAGCCCTTGGTGATGCCGGCGATCTCGGAGTGATCCGCGCTGCTGAGAGAGAGCAGGCCGACCTCCTCGAAACCCGTTGCGGCCAAACCGCGTTCGACCATGTCGCCGACGCCGGTGATCGAGCGCTCGCGGACCGGGCGGGTGATCATCCCGGCTTGGCAGAACCGGCAGCCGCGGGTGCAGCCGCGGAAGATCTCCACGCTCATGCGTTCGTGGACGGCCTCGGCGAGCGGGACCAGTGGCTGCTTCGGGTAGGGCCACTCGTCGAGGTCCATGACGGTGTTCTTCGCGATGCGCCACGGCACGCCCGGTTCGGTGGGCGCGACGCGGCGGATGCGGCCGTCGGGCAGGTAGGTGACGTCGTAGAAGCTCGGGACGTAGACGTTGTGGGTGTGGGCGAGCCGGCGCAGCAGCTCTTCGCGACCGCCCGGCCGGCCCTCGGCCTTCCAGTCGGTGACGACGTCGGTGACCTGCAGCACGGCCTGCTCCCCGTCGCCGACGACCGCGGCGTCGATGAAGTCGGCGATCGGTTCGGGGTTGAAGGCCGCGTGCCCGCCGACGATGACGATCGGCTCGTCCTCGCCGCGCTCGGCGGCGTGGAGGGTGATGCCGGCCAGGTCGAGGGCGTTGAGGAAGTTGGTGTACCCGAGTTCGGTCGAGAAGGAGATGCCGAAGACGTCGAACTCGCGCACGGCGCGGTGGCCGTCCACGGTGACTTGCGGCACCCCCTCGGCCCGCATGAGGGCCTCCATATCGGGCCACACGGCATACGTCCGTTCGGCCAGCGCGTCCGGGCGTTCGTTCAGGACTTCGTAGAGGATCATCACGCCTTGGTTGGGCACCCCGACCTCGTAGGCGTCGGGATACATCAGTGTCCACCGGACCGTCAGGTCCTCGCCCCCCGGCCCGTGTCCGCCGCAGTCCCAGTCCTTGACCGTGGAGTTGAGTTCGCCGCCGACATACTGGATCGGCTTGCTCACGCGCTCGAGCAACGGCTCGAGGGCGGCGAAGCGGGACTGTCCGGGCATCCGACAAGGATAGGTGACCCTGACTTCCACGCAGACCTACTCATCGCCCAGACGGCCGCGCTCGGCGAGCGCTCGGCGCAGTTCGTCGGCGACGCGTGAGACATCCTCCCGAGCTAGAGCGTCGAGCCAGGCTTCCAACCCGATCGACAAGACGGACTGCACGACCGGCACAAGCTGCCGCGCCGGGACGTCCAGTACGCCAGCTGGAAAGGCGTGCACGAACAACTCGGGTCCTGATGTCCCGGGAAGTGCCTCCCAAATACTCAAGTGCCTTGCGACCTCTACCTTTTCGGGTTCATCAATCCGGAGGGTGTATCCTAGCGGTGGCTGATCCAAGGCAAGCACATATCCGTCCGGGATCGCGCCAAAATGCACCGCCTTACTCCGGCCCCCCAGGAATCTGGTGGGTGGCGGCAAGCTGAGCTTGACCCCGACTCGCATCACGGCGGACACAACTTCATCGCGCAGCCGCATAACCAAGAGTGTGCGATCCGGCAGCCCCTTAGCCTGTGCGACGTCCCTGCTGATCTGGGACAGCGCGTCGTCCACGTTGGCGGCCGGCACAGACAGTGACGTCGATATCAAGCCGATTGCGTCCATTAGGCGCTCTGACACGAAGCCAACGAGCGGATGTGGGTTGCCTGCGTCAGCTGACTCTAGTGCGTCCAAGTACGCGTTCTTCTGGTCGGCGAAGACCACGAGCGGCACGCCCGGACGCCGGTAAAGGTAAACCGAGGCAAGCGCCCGCGCGACGCGCCCGTTGCCGTCGGCGAAGGGGTGGATGCGCACGAAGGCGTAGTGGGCGTACGCCGCTTGCACCACCGGGTGAGCCGCCTCGAATGGCGCCGATCCGAGCTGTTCGACGAGCCGCGCCATCTCCGCCGGCGTGTCGGCCGGCGAGGCGTAATGGAACACCCGCCCCGTGTCTGCGTTCGTCGGGTTGTTGGGTTGGTCCTTGTATTTTCCCTTGGATAACGGCTGGCGTTGCCAGCCGACTGCCGTCATGACCTCGTAGCTTTCCTGCGAGGCACAGAGCACCTCATGCAACTGCCGGATCCACGACTCGCTGAGCGGCTCGCGCCCCGTTGCGAGATCAAGGACCATCTCGTAGCCATTGAGGGCGTCATTGATCGAACGCTCCACATGGGGCCCGTGCTGACGTAAAGCCTCTTGCCAGGTCGCCGTCTGCTCGGCGATGGTGCGCGTGAACCCGCGGTTTGTCGAGTAGAGCCCCTCGATGGCGCCGGTGTCGACCGCGGCGTACCGGGTGGCGACCTGCACGGCGGCGGCCATCGCCTCGGGTGTCGCGACAGCCCGTGCCTCGTCCAACCGGTTGGCGTACGCATCGACGGTGGTGGAGTCGAAGCCGTCCGCCCAGCCGACAAACCCAGGGAAGGGTTCATAGACGACCGACGACCTGTCACGCATGGCACGAGCGTAATCAGCCGTTTCGACAAACGCGGGCGCGAAGGCACCCGCGGCGCGCGCCTGGGATTCACCCCGCGCCCCAAGCGAGCTAGAAAGGCGGGGCGTCGAAGGTGGGTACGGCGGTGGTTCGGACGATCACGCGTGGGGTGTCCTCGTCGCAAGGGTGGTAGTAAGTAATCGGGCCGTGCTGAACGGCGTACGAGCAGTGGCGATTGCGGAGGCGACGGCGGCGGGATTTCGGCCGGGTCTTCACGTGGGTGTTCAGGTCGTGTTCGAAGACGTATTCGAGCACGCTGAACCGGTCACGATAGGGGTCCGCGAGCGGGCCTGGCTGAGCCGGCTCGACCGGGCCGGCCGCCCCGGGTGCCCCGGCTGCGGTGGGTGCACCGGGTGCGGGCGCGCCGGCCTTCGCCCCGCTGCTGGCCTCGCCAGGGTCGGGATCGCCGGCCGCGGGGGAGTCGGGTACGGCGGGCAGGATCAGCGGGGTAAGCCGGTCGAGTGGGTAGGTGATGTGGTCCCGCCCGGTCGGGTCGGTCCAGGTCGCTACCGCTCCCGGTCCGAGGCGCACGCGCCAGCCGGGGGCCTGTTTGATCCGGTGGTGGCGCCGGCACAGGGCGAGCAGGTTGACTTCGCTGGTCTGGCCGGTGGGCCAGGGCCGGACGTGGTCGAGGTCGCAGTAGCGCACCGAGATGGTGCAGCCGGGGAAGCGGCAGCGGCCGTCGCGGTCCTTGACCAGCCGGGTCAGGGCGGCCGAGGGCCGGTATGCGGCGCTGTCCAGGCGCCGGTCGGGGTCGCTCAAGGAACCCGTGGCCGGTGCGCAGGCGGCGGGTTCGGTCCGGAACCGCACCGCGGGGTTGCGGGTCAGCCAGGCTCGGGAGGCCAGGACCGGTTCGCCCCGGCCGGGGCCCATCACCTCCACCAGCGCATCCGGGATCCCAGCACAGCTCGCGTCCCCGGTCTCCGGACGCGGCTGCCGCCAGAACGCTAGATCGCCCGAGCCCGCGCCGGCCGTAGCTGTGGCGGCCGGCTCGCCCATGGAGTCATCGGGGCGGGGGTTCTCGTCCGCCGCGGGCATCTCGTGCGAGTCGCCACCGCTGTCCGGGATTGGGGATTCCTCGTCGTCGTCGGTGTCGCAGGAGGGCACGGGCGAGTCCGCTGGAGGCCGGCCCCCGTCACCGCCATCCTCCCCGCCGTTGCCTGGGTTGTCGTCGTCGCCGTAGTTGTCGTCGTCGCCGTAGTTGTCGTCGTCGCCGGAGTTGTCGTCGCCGGCGGAATCGTCGTCGTCCGGCTTGCCGCCGTCGCCGACGTTGTCGCCAACGGCGGGATGTTCGCTGTGGCCGTCGCCGGGGTTGTTGTCGTCGTCGCCCTCGCCGCCGTCGCCGAAGTTGTCGCCAGCGGCGGGGTTTTCGCTGCCGAGGCCGTCGCCGGGGTCGTCGTCGGCGGGGTTGTCATTGCTGAGGTCGTCATGGAGGGCGTCGGCGGGGACGGTGAGACCGAGAGTGACGTTGATGGTCGCGTTGCCGGTGACGAGGTCGATCAGGGCGTCGGCGCGGGCGGCTTCAATACCGCCTGGGTGGCCGGCGGCGACATAGTCGTGGGCCAAGGCGTCAACGGCGGCCCACGCGGTCATGGCCTGCTCGGCGGGGAAGGACCCCATCCAGGTGTCCACGCCGGGTTCCCCGGGCCAGCGCCGCAGCGACCGCGCCTTCCGGGCCCGCTCGGCCCGAGCCCGCACCAGGTCCGGCGCGATCCGGTTCAACACCGTCCGCGCGGCCCGCGCCAGCTGCATGGCCGTGCCGGATTGCATACGCGACTCCAGTTCTGCGATCACCTGTTCCGCCACCTCTGCCGGCGCGTCGACCAGTTCGGCCGCGACCCGGGCGGCCCGGTAGCCGTCCAGCCGACCCGCGGCCATCGCCGCGGCCAATCCCGACAAACCCGACGGTTGCCCCGGCCCCACCTCCGGGTCGGGCTCGAACGGGCCGGGCGTGTCATCGGCATACTGCGGGCGCCGGTCCGCGGCGAGTCGCACCGCGGTATCGACCCGGCCGGTCACGAAGGACCGCGCCACACACAACCGGGTCCCCACCAGATCCGGCCCATCCACGGAGATGTGCCCCAACGCCCGGTGGTACTCCACGTCCGCGCCGTCCTCATCCATGGTGGCGTCGATACACACCGTCCGCACGATCGCCTGGTCCTGCGCCGCAGTCACCGCGTTCACCACGGCCTGGGACTGTTCGACAAGGGCCAGCCACTCAGCCCGGTCGGCGGCGGTCGACGGGCGCGCACACAACCCCTGCAGCGCGGTGACACCCGCGCGCAGCTGCGTCAGCACAACTGCGGCGTCCGTGCCGTCGTCGAACCGTGTCATCGCTGCCGCGACCCCCTTTATCTGCTCCCCCAGCATACCGAACACCAGTGCGACAATTCAACTCGTATCGCAAGAAAAATCGTTGCTAGACAATAGTTTTTCTTCCGAAAGCACGCCAGCACGCGAGGCACCGACGACCCGTGTCGACGTCTCGGCACTCACCCTCCCAGAGCCCACCGACAATCCCTCCCAGGAACTACCGGCCGCTTGCGCGTTACACCCCCGCCGATGCCGGACAGGTAGGGGTATGCCGGCGAGCCCCGAGGAGAGTTTCCGCAGTCTGTATGCGGCGACCTATCCCGATGTGCTGGCGTTCGCGCGCCGGCGGGTAGGGGATCACGACGGCCACGACATCGCCGCCGAGGTGTATGCCGGGGCCTGGCGCCGCCTGGGCGAGGTTCCGGTCGACGACGCACGCCCGTGGTTGTTCGCCGTGGCCCGCAAGGTGCGGCTCAACACCGCGGGGAGCCAGCGCCGCAGGGGCGCGGTGGCCGTGCGGATCGCCTCGCAACGGATGCCGGCGTCGCCGGCGCGTTGGACGACCTCGCGGTAGCCCGAGCGGACCTCACCCGGGCCTGGGCACAGCTCAGCGCGGACGAGCAGGAAACCCTCTCCCTGACGATCTGGGAGCGGCTCGACGCCGTCGCCGCCGGATAGGTCCTCGGGATCAGTCCCGCGGCATACCGGATGCGGCTCTCCCGCGCCCGGCAAGCCCTGCGTGGCCACCTCGACCCACAGATCCCTCCTCACCTCGACAGGCAGGCCCGCACCGCAGGCGAACACCAGGAGGCAACGAATGAGTGCTGACACCCTCGACCGCGACCTCGCCGCTCTCGACCCGGCCCCGGCATACTCGCCCGCCGATGCCGATCGCGCAGAGCGCGCGCTCGCGCTGCTGCTTGGAGCGGGTGTACCGAAGACTCGGCAACCCGAGCGTGGGAACCGATGGCGTCGATGGGCAGTCCCCGCCACGGCCGCCGCCGCCGCGACGGCATTAGCGGTGGGGATCGGTCACGTCGCGACACGCGAATCGCGCACTGCGCCAACGGCTCCGGCGGCGTCGACCCAGACAAACCGGCCGGCAGCCGCCTTCACGGCGAGCGAGCGTCAGTGGCTCATGGACGTGTGTGGCCCTGGTGGACCGCGCCGACATGGGCGACGGCCCTCTGCACGCCCCTCAGATGTTCGGCGTGCAGCGCCAGCAGGGATGGGTGCGGGCGCTGGTCCTGGACAAGGTCGGCGGCCTGGGCAGGTGTCTGCTCCCGGAGGCGGATGTGTCCAAGACCGCTGCGCACGCCTCGGTGCGGATGCTGGAACGTCCGAGCGCTGCGGCCCTCGAGCTGGACGAGGACGCCGTGCGCATCGCATCGGTGATGAGTGAGCGCGACCACGGGGTGCAGGGCGACGCAGCGCCCGGCAGGCTTCTCGAGATTCAGGGAATCGTCGGTCCGCGGGTGAGGGAACTGTCCCGCGAACTCGCCTCCGGCCGCCGCATTTCCCGTCGTCGTCGTGGGCGACGCCTTCTACGCCTGGGTCGCCGACATCGCTCCCGCGGACGCGCCGGCGCTGGCCGTCGAGAAGCGGGACGGGCTGTTCATGGTGCTCGTCGGCGACGAGTCGAGCGCTGGGTTGTGCCTGTTCGACAAGGCGACGCTGGCAGACCCCACCAAGCCGGCTGCCTGGGATCCGGTCCAGCTCACGTCCGGCGTGACCCCGCCCGTGCAGATCGGCCCACGCGACATCGGCGACGTCAGCGGTGCCGGCTACGGCAGGTGGGGCGACCCAGGCGAGGAGTTGACGTGGTCGATCGCCGCTGTCGAGAGGTATGCCGGGGCGGAAGTGCGCGGCATCGCGGCCGTGACGCCCCGCGGGCGACTGCCCGCGCTGATGATCGGACGCTGGTTCACCATCTGGTGGCCGAGCATCACCCACGCTGGCCGGCTGACCTACGAACTCCTCTTGGCGGACGGCTCGGTCGTCACCGTCACGAGTAGCCGGCGGGAGCAAGCCTCGCGGCTGGGACGCCCCATCGGCTAGGTCCGGCTGCGGACGGTGCGGCTGCGGACGGATGCGACTGGGAGAGCCGCACCCGGCCACGCCTCAGATGTAGTGGGCGTCCAGCTCGGACTTGTAGCGCTCGCCCACGACCTTGCGCTTGACCTTCAGCGAAGGCGTCAGCTCGCCGCTCTCGACCGAGAAGTCCGACCCCAGGATGGTGAACTTCTTGATCTGCTCCCACCGGTTGAGGGTCCCGTTGAGTTCGTCGATATAGCCCTGGATCATCTCCCGGGCCTGATCGGAGGAAGCGATCTCCTCGTAGGACTTGCCCTCGAGCCCGTGCTGCGCGGCCCAGCCGGTGATGGCGTCCGGGTCGAGCGTCACCAGCGCGGAGACAAAGTTGCGATCGTTGCCGTGCACGACGATCTGCGAGATGTAGGGGCACATGCCCTTGAACTGCGACTCGATCAGGGACGGCGCGACATATTTGCCGTTGGAGGTCTTGAACAGGTCTTTCTTGCGGTCCGTCAGCCGGAGGAAGCCGCGCTCGTCGATCTCGCCGATGTCGCCGGTGTGCAGCCAGCCGTCCGGGTCCAGGGCCTCGGCCGTGGCGTCGGGGTTGTTGTGGTAGCCCTGCATGACGCCCGGGCCGCGCATGAGGACCTCGCCGTCCTCGGCGATCTTGAACTCCATGCCCGGCAGCGCCCAGCCGACCGTGCCGTATTGCCATGCCACTATGCGGTTGACCGTCGAAGCTGCCGAGGACTCGGTCATGCCGTAACCCTCGGCGATCTTCAAGCCCATGCCGTCGAACCAGCGGCCCACGTCCTTGTTGAGCGCGGCGGAGCCGGAGATGAAGAAGCGGATATTGCCGCCGAAGCGCTCGCGGATCTTGCTCATCACCAACTTGTCCGCGATCTTGTGCTGGGCGCCCAGAAGCGCCGACGGCGATTTGCCCTGCTCGCGCAGCTCGCTGACCTGTGCGCCGACGCTGCCGGCCCAGTTGAAGAGCTTGAGCTTGACCCCGCCCTCCTCCTCCATCATCATCGCGATCTTGCCGTGCGCCTTCTCGAAGATGCGCGGCGCGGCGCCCATGAAGGTGGGTTTGACGACGGCGAGGTTGTCGACGATCTTGTCGATGCGCCCGTCGATCGCGGTGGGGAAGCCGATCTGCAACGGGATGGTCAGCAGCATCTTGCCGAAGACGTGCGACAGCGGCAGCCAGAGGTATTGCAGGTCATCCGGGCTGAGGATCCGGATGGCGTCGACCGAGGCGCCGATATAGGTCCAGTTGCTGTGCGGCAGCCGCACACCCTTGGGCCGCCCGGTCGTGCCGGAGGTGTAGATCAAGGTCGAGAGCCGATCCGGGGTCAGATTGTCGATCCGTCCGTCGACGACCCCGGGGTTGCGCTCCAACTCCTGGCGGCCCAGGATCTCGAGATCCTCCAGGCTCATCACCCAGTCGCCGTCGCCGTCGCCGTCGAAGACCACGACCTTGCTCACGCTCGGGATGACATCGCGGATCGAGCGCAGCTTCTCGAGCTGGCCCTCGTTCTCGGCGAAGACGACCTTGCTGTCGCTGTCGGAGATGATGAAGGCAACGTCGTCGGCGATCGTCGTCGGGTAGATCGTCGTCGTCGCCGCCCCGGCGCACATATTCGCCAGGTCGGCCAGCGCCCACTCGTAGCGCGTTCCGGAGGCGATCGCGACGCGATCCTCCTCGCCGACACCCAGCGCGATCAGGCCGGCCGCCATCGCATACGCGTGGTCCTTGACCTCGCGCCACGGGACCTTGACGTAATCGTCGCCTTCGGCATACCAGAAACCGATGGCGTCCGGAGTCTTGGCGACCCGCTCACGGAAGAGGTGCCCGACGCTTTGCGCCTGGTTCTCCAGGAGTGAGCTGTCGATGTCTTCTTCGGTCGGGTGGTTCACCTGGGTGGGCATCGTTGTCCACATCTTTCGTTCTCTGCCGGTCGGAAGGTGGCGCCATAGTGACATGCATCGGCGCCGATGTCTGCCCCTGATGAGTATTCTTCCCGTCACGATTCGGCCTTGTCATCGGCGCCTATGGCTGGCGGTGCGTTCTCGGGCACGCGCCGTTGGGTTTCCCGGACCGTGCCGGCGGGGGCGCGCAGGGGCCGCGTCCTGCTGCCGTTGCTGATCCTCGTGGCCACGCTTGCCTCTGCGCCCTTCGGCGGGCTGCGTGCGACCGAGGCCCAGCCGCCGGCCGCGCTCAAGGCGGGCGAGGAGATCGCCACGGGCCCCTTCGATGTCACGCTCGGCAAGGTCGTCACCCTCGATGAGCTGTCGGTCAACGACCTGGCACTGTCCCCCGCGAGCCCCGGCGGCCGCCTGATGGCCATCGAACTGACGGTGACCAACACCACAGACGAGCCGCTGTCCCCGCTGCGCATCACGGACGCGATCGGCGGGCCACGCGCGGCCGTGGAGCCGTGGCCGGGACAGGACGAACCTCACGGCGAACTCGTCGCCGTGGCCGACGGCACCCGCGTACGCACCGTCAACCCCGGCCTGAGTGTGCATGCCGTCCTGGTCTATCCGCAGCCGGCCTCCTGGACCGCCGACCGCATCGACCTGGACGTCTACGACTTCCGCTTCCAGGAAGAGGACCCGCTCTCTCTCGATCCCGACACCTGGCTCCTGCACTCTGTGGTCGCGTCCGGCGAGTTCCCGATCAAGGAGTCGGCGTGAGACGCCTGACCAGGATCGCCGCCGTCGTCGCCACCCTGGCCGCCGGCCACGGAATCACCACGCTGCTGCCCACCGACAAGGTCGCAGCGGCTCCGTTCGTCACCGCCGCCGCGGTGGGCGAGCACGTGCGCCTGCCATATGCCGAGGTCCGCCTCGCAGGCATCCACCTCGCCACGAAGGTGCAAGGGCAGCCCACGACCGCCACTCCATACGGCCGTTTCCTCGTGCTGGACCTCGAAGTGACGGCGCTGCGGGAGCCGCTGCTGCTCGCAGCGCCCTACCTGCGTGATGGCGAAGGCCGCCGGTATGCCGCGGATACCGGCGCGCAGTGCGCCACCGCTGTCACGCTGCCCACGGGGCTGCCGCGCTACGCGCGCATGTGCATCGACGTCCCGCGGCGCGCCCTCGATGGGGCCACGGTCGTGATCGCGCGGGGCGCGATCGAGATCGACGGGTATCGCCGCGACGCGGTTGCCGAGATCGAGTTGTCGCTGGATTCCACTGCGGCGGAACAGCTCTGGAACACGGCGGCACCGGTCACCGGCTTCCTGTCCGGCCCGACCCCACCCGGCGACTGGGCACGAGCATGAGCGGTTGGTGGCGCGCCAACCGCGCCTGGCTTGCGGCGCTGCCGGTCGCCGCCGCCGTCGGGGCGGGCGCTTCGGCCTATCAGGTGCGCACCTTCTGGTGGGAGTCCGGAATGCACCGGCAGGTCGCCGCACCCGCGCCGGGCGAGCCGGCCGGCCTGACGGAGCGCTACCGCGACGGGCAAGGCGAGACCAGCCGCACCCTCAGCGTCCGTTTGCTCGGGATCGACCCCGCGCCGGCCGACGCAGCGGCGGCCGACCCCGCGCCCCCCGACCCCACGCCTCCCGACCCCGCGCCTCCCGACCCAGGACCCGCCGGTGGGGCACCGGGCGCGGCGGCATACCGGGTCCGGCTCGAGTTCTCGGCGCGCCCCGACCAGGAACTGCGTCCCTGCCGCATCGCGGTGCTGGGGGCGGACGGCTCCCGGTATGAGGCGGAGCCGGGCCTCTCGCCCTGCCTCCCGGAGGATCATCCCGGGCCGTCGGCGTCGGTGATCGAGGGCGACCCGCGCGGACACGTCGAGCCAGGTGAGGAACGGCCGGCCACGTGGCAGGTCGCGCCGGTGATCCAAACCGCGGCCGCGGCGCGGATCGTCGCCGTGCGGGTCTGGTTCGGCTATCCGGAGTATGTGGAGTTGCGCGCCGAGCCCTGAACCTCAGCGCCCTGAACCTCACCGCCCTGAACCGCAGCCGTCGTCGCTGCCCGATCCAGTATCCAAGCCACGGTGGCCGCGAGGAGCGGCGCCAACACCGTGAGCGAGAGCGCGAGGCCGGCCGCCCCTTCGATCGGGGAGAACGCGAGCCAGGTGTCGGTCTTGACCGGCCCGACGACGGCGCGGACGGCATACGAGACGAGCGTGGGGATCCGCACGATCAGCAACATGATCAGACACAGGCCCAACATGGGGATCAGCCCGATCGCCCCGAGCACGCGCATCGCGTCCGCGAAGGGCCCGAACCGTTCGAGGATGTCGTCGGCGAAGGACCGGACAACGGGCGAGCGCAACCACCGCGCCCGCTGCCCCTCCGCCGCTTCGTGCTCGGGGAATACGTTGTGCCCCAGCACGATCGTGGCAACGACGAGCCAGGCGATGGGGACCAGGAGGACCGCCTCCGCGGAGCCGAGGAGCGCGCCGGCCAGACCACCGACGACGGCGAGACCGTCGGCGAGCCAGGAGGCGTGGGCCGTGACCCAGTCCCACAACTGCGCGGGCGAGGATGAGGCGCGGCGGGTGGCGAGCCAGTCGAGTCCGCCGGTGCGCAGCATCGCCGACTGCACCGCGAGTTGGCCGGTGTAGTAGACCTCGGCGAGCGCCCCCAGCAGCCCGAGCGCGACCCACCCCGTGCGCGCCTCCGCGATGCCGAGCGCCCACCGGACCACCCACGCACCCACGACGATCGCAAGCGCGATGGGCCAGGCATACAGCCCCAGGCGGCCCATGAAGTCGTAGTCCACCTCCCGCGTCAGGTCGAACTGGTTGAACTCGTCGAAGGCTGCGACATTGGTGAACCGCGCCAAGTCCTGATCGAACAGCCCGTAGGCGATATAGGCCCCCAGGAAGGGGATGAGCACCGAGGCGGCGATATCGAGCAGGCGGGTCGGGCGGCCTTCGGCCGTGGCCCGCGGAGCAGTGGCGTCGCGGGCCGCGCGCAGGCGCGGGAGCGTGCCACGGCCTACCCGCAGCATCCCGACGACCGCGAGGAGGTAACCGACCGGCGCCAGGGCGAGAAGCCATTGGGCCGCAATGCCGCTGTGATCGCTGACGATGACGGCGAGCCACACGGCTCCCGCCCGCCAGGCGGCCCCGAGCAGCCCGAGCGTCAGCAGCGCGGGCCAGTGGCGTAGCAGGAGACGTCCGGTGTCACGGCCGATCCGGCCGAGTTCTCGCCCCGCTGCTTCCACGGGCGGTGAGTCTGCCAGACAGCGGGCTCTGCCAGACAGCGGGCGACTCAGACGCCGTGGTCGAGCACCGCGTGGGCGGCGACGACATCGCCGGCCATGGCGTCGAGCAACTCCTCGATCGAATCGAACCGCAGCGTCGGACGCAGGTGCTCGACGAAGTCGACGGCCACGGTCTCGCCATAGAGATCGAGGTCGGTGCGATCGAGGCAGTAGGCCTCGACGGTCCGTTCGGTGCCGTCGAAGGTGGGATTGGTGCCCACGGAGATGGCCGCGGGGAGGCGGTGGTCCGGGTGATCCGGCGGGAGGTCCAGCCGGGTGAACCAGCCGGCATACACACCGTCGGCCGGCACGACGCCGCGCGACCTCCGCTCGAGATTGGCTGTGGGATAACCCAATTCGCGGCCCCGGTGGAAGCCGTGGACGACGACCCCGACGACCCGGTGCGGCCGGCCGAGGATCTCCGCGGCCCCGGCGACATCGCCCTCACGCAGCCGCTCGCGGGCCGCGCTGGAGGACCAGCGCGCGGCGTTCCCCTGGTCGGGGACGACGACGACGTCGAAGCCGTGCCGCTGGCCGAGTTCGCGGATCAGGTCGACATCACCGGTGTAACCGCGCCCGAAGCCCTTGGTGTCGGCGCCGACGATCAGAGCCTTGACACCGAGATCGGTGACGAACGTCGAGAGGATGAACTCCTCGGGGCTCTGCTGGGCGTAGTCGACGGTGAACGGCACGACGACCAAGCCGTCGATGCCGGTCTCCTCCAGCAGTTGTTCGTGCAGTGAGCCCGGGCTGATCAGCTCGGGCGCCCGCTCGGGGTGCAGCACCTGGATCGGGTGCGGGTCGAAGGTCACGGCCACGGCCGGCAGACCACGCGCCTTGGCCTCGGCGAGCAGGGTGCCGATGACGACGCGGTGACCGCGATGCACACCATCGAAGTTGCCGAAAGTGGCCACGCACGGTCGCAAGGCGTCGGGCGTGGCGGCGGGATCGGTCCAGCGGAGCACGAGGGTCACTCTACGAAGCCGCGGGCGCGAAGACGACATGAGGCTTGGCCCGTGGACCGGATTCGTCCAGCATGGCGACGAACCGGCCGTCCGGGCCGACGGCCGCCACCGGCTCGCGGCGGCCCGGCTGCGCCGATGGGATGCGCTGGCCGTAGCCGATGGCGCGCGCCTCGTCGGCGGTCAGGGTTCGGCTGGTGAAGGCCTGGGCGGTGGCGTCCAGCGGCTGGATCGGCAGCTCGCCCGGGCCGTGGGTCTCCAGGTCGGAGAGCGGGTGGGCGACGTCGATGGTGAAGGCGCCGACGCGGGTGCGACGCAGCGCGGTCAGATGGCCGCCGACGCCGAGTGCGGCGCCGAGGTCGCGCGCCAACGCGCGCACATAGGTGCCGGAGGAGACGTCCACCTCGACGTCGACGTCGAGCATGGGTATGCCGTCCGCCTCCACCGACCGCCGGTCGCGAATCTCGAAGCGGGAGACCGTGATCGGTCGTGCGGCCAGCGCGACCGTTTCACCACCGCGGACCCGGGCATAGGAGCGGACGCCGTCGATCTTGATCGCGCTCACAGCGCTCGGCACCTGCTGGATCTCGCCGGTGAGACCGGCAACCGCCGCCTCCAACGCTCCTGGTTGCAGGTCGACCGGTGTCGCCTCGGTGATCTCCCCCTCGGCGTCGTCGGTGACGGTGCTGGCACCCAGGCGGATCGTCGCGGCATACGACTTGTCGCAGCCGACGAGGAAGGTGAGCAGCTTGGTGGCGCGGCCGATGCCGAGGACGAGCACGCCGGTGGCCATCGGGTCGAGGGTCCCGGCGTGCCCGACCTTGCGAGTGGCCGCCAGGTAGCGCACCTTGGCGACGACGTCGTGGCTGGTCCAGCCGCCGGGCTTGTCGACGATGAGCAGGCCGTCGGGGGCCGGCTCGCGGCGTGGCGCCCGGGTGTCTGTGCCCACGAGTCGCTACGAGCGGGAGATCTCGGCGTCCGCCGCAGCGTCGGCAGCGTCGTCGTCGCCGTGCTTGTAGGGGTCGGACTCCCCGGCGTATGCCGCACCGGCCGCCGTGGCGGCGACCTCCGCGTCGCGGGCCTTGGCCTCACGGAGCAGACCGTCGATATGGGCGGCGCTGTCGGGCAGCGCGTCGGCGAGGAACTCCAGGCTCGGCGTCAGCCGGATGCCAAGGTGTTTGCCGACGAGGCTGCGCAGCTTGCCGGTGTTCTGCTGCAACAGTTTTGCGGTCTGCTCTGCCTGATTCTCGTCGCCGAAGACGGTGTAGAAGATGCTCGCATGCTGCAGGTCGCCGGTCACCCGGACGTCGGTGATGGTGACGAAACCGAGGCTCGGGTCCTTGACGGTGGCATCGAGGTTGCCCGCGATGACGTCCTTGATCCGTTCGGCGACCTTGCGAGCTCGTGCGGTGTCGACCACGGTCGCGCCTCCTTCACTCTCGGCGGGAAAAGCTGGGCAGCGCCCACCATATGTCAGGGTCACCCGTCCGGCGCGCGAGAGAATGGGCCGGCAGCCACCCGAATAATCACTGGCGGCGCCCCTCTTGGGAGGGCATCCTGGTCAGCCGGCGCGGAAGCGGCCGAGGTGGCGTGCCATGATCTCGGTTCCGCGTATCGCCGCCCGACCCATGCACTGCAAATGCATCCAGGTCACCACTCCAAAGGGTGGGGTTCGAATCCCCAGGACCGGCCGCCGGTGGCACCGGCGCGCCCGGCGCTCTGTGGTGCCGCTTCGCCCCTCGGGGCCGGGCGGCGAACCCCGCGCCGGGCCGCCGCCACCGGCGGACCGGCCACCCCGGCGCACAACTGCATACCCCAAAACCGCTCCGGCACTGAGTCGTTCCACCGATCTGATCCATCCACCGAACTGATCCGAAGGAGGTCAGCCCATGTCCACCATCACCATCGCTCCCCGCCAGGTCGCCATCGAGACCAAGGACGGCCTGGTCACCCGCACGCTGACCTCGGGAAAGCACCGCCGGATCCGCGGCGCGACCTACACGATCGTGGATCTGCGCGAGCAGCTGCTCACCGTGGCGCCGCAGGAGGTCCTGACCGCCGACGGCGCGCAGGTCCGGGTCTCCGCAGCCGTGCGGTGGGCGGTCGGCGACCCGATCGCGTTCTACGAGAAAGCCGTCGAGCCGCTTTCCAGCGTCTACCTGGCCACCCAGGTAGCCCTGCGGGATGCCCTCGGCGCCGTCGGGATGGACGCCCTGGCCCAGCGCGGTGCCCGCCTGCCCGTCGCCGAGATCACCGCCGCGGTCGCGGCCGTCGGACTCGAGGTCGGCATCCGCGTCGTCGAGGTGATCGTCAAGGACGTGATTCTCCCCGCGGAGCTGCGAGCGGCCGCGACGGCGGTGCTAGCGGCCAAGCAGCGTGGCCTCGCCCAGCTCGAGGCCGCCCGCGCCGAGACGGCGGCGCTGCGCTCGCTGGCGAACGGCGCCCAGCTGCTCGACCGGCACCCGGCCCTGGCGACGCTGCGCGCGATCCAGTCGGCACCGCCGGGCACCCAACTGGTGCTGCGCCTCGGCGGGGGCGAGGAGCGGGCACCCGGACAGTGACATAGCGCAGTGACATAGCGCAGTGACATAGCGCAGTGACATCGCCCGGCGGGTGGCTGCCTCGGGTGGGGCGTGGTCGCACGGGCCGGCGACAATGTCCCACCCGACGCGGGCCCAGATACCCCGGGCAGTACCCTGGAGGGGTGATCGTGGCTGGGGGTGTCGTCGGGCGGAGCGTGCGTGCTGCTGCCCTGACCGCCCTCGCCCTCGGCGTGTCCGGCCTCGCGCACAGCGCCGGCGGTATGCCGCTGAGCCTGCCCGGCGTGCTCGTCGCCCTGTGCGCGCTCGGCCCCGTGACGTGGGCGGTGAGCGCTTCTCGCCTGCGGCTGGGCCGACTGGTGGTGGTGCTCGGCGCGGGACAGGCGCTGGCACACATCTCTTTCCTCATCGCGCACGGGACGAGCGCTGCTTCCGCCCTGAGCCACGCTGCTGCTCCGATGTCCGGGCTGTCGGGCCCGGCGTTGTCGGGCACGGCGTTGTCGGGCAAGGCATTGTCGGGCACGGCCCACGGTGGCCACGTCGCAGCGCTGTCCGGGCCGGCGCTGCTGCCATCGGGCCGGATGCTGCTCGCGCATGGCGTCGCCACCGTGGTCCTGGCGCTCCTCCTCGCGGGGGGAGAGGCGGTGCTGTGGCGGGTGCTCGGCGCCCTGACCCGGCTGCCCGCGGCGGTCTCGGTCCCCCCGTTCGCCCGCCTCTCCGGCGTACCTGACCGCCTGCACATCGCCCCTCCGGCCCTGTGGGCCGACGCCCGCGCGATGCGCGGACCCCCGGGACGCGTGACCGCCTGACCGTCCCCTGGGCGCGGTCACCCGGCACCTCACTCACCCGGCACCTCACTCACGACCAGCCACGTGCTGCTCGGCCTCGACCGCGCTGGAATCGTTCCGGCGAGGCACCTCCATACCTCACGTCCCTGACGCGCCCACGGCGCGACCTCGAAAGGCAACAACCGAATCATGATCTCTCGCAACCGTTCACGACTCGCGGCGGCCTCGGCCGCCCTGCTCCTGTCCACCTCACTGGTTGCATGCGGCTCCGGCGACAGTTCCAGTTCGTCCTCCCCTGGCACATCCGCGGCGTCCTCGACCGCAGCCGGTTCCGCCGCGACGTCGGCCAGTGACTCCGGCACGCCGGCGTACACCGAATCGGCATCCTCCGGATCGACGGGGCGGATCGGCCCGGTCACCATCACCGACGGATGGGCCAAGGCCACCGACATGGAGATGAGCGCCGTCTTCGGCACCCTCGTCAACAACAGCGACAAGGCGATCCACATCACCGGCGGATCGTCCGATGTCGCGGGATCGGTCGAGACGCACGAGTTCGTCAAGGACGCCGGCGGGAACATGGTCATGCAGAAGGCCCCGAACGGGTTCACGATCGAGCCCGGCAAGACCTTCGTCCTGGCACCTGGTGCCAACCACATCATGCTCCTCGGGCTGAAGGACAAACTCGTCGCCGGAGACTCGCTGACCGTCACCTTGGAGACCGACCTCGGCCAGGTGCCCCTGTCGGTGATGATCCGCACCTTCGACGGCGCCAACGAGACCTACAACCCCTCCCACTCGATGTCGGGCTCGGCATCGATGTCGATGTCCTCGTCATGACCCCCGCTGCCGGATGCCCAGCCGGCCGGACTACTCCGGCCGGCCCGGGCCGGCGCGGCGTGCTGACCACCGCCGTCGTCGCTGGTCTCGGGCTGGGCGGATGCTCGCTCACGGCGGGATCCCTATCGGGGACAGCGGAATCGGCGGACCTGGTCGCCAGCGGCGCGACGACGGCGGGAGCCGCACCGGCGGAGGCTGTGCAGCCCTTCCGGGCGCCCCGGCAACCCGGGATCCGCGGTCGCGTGCAGCCCTTCGCCGCTTTTGTCGCGTTCAACCTGACCCCAGGTTCGTCGGCGCCGGACGTCCGGCGCATCCTGCGCATCTGGTCCGACGACATCGAGCACCTGATGACCGGGCGCCCACCCCTGACCGACCCCGAACCGGAGCTCGCGCGGCATACCGCTGGCCTGACGGTGACCGTCGGCGTCGGACCCCGGATCGTCGAACTTGTCCGCGGCGCGGACGCGGTGCCGGCCTGGCTCGGCCCACTCCCGGCATACCCCCAGATCGACAAAATCGAAGACCGGTGGAGTGGCGGCGACCTGCTGCTGCAGATCTGCGCCGACTCCCCCACCACCCTCGCACACGCGCAGCGGCGACTCACCTTGGGCGTGCGGTCGATGGCCGAAACCCGATGGGTGCAAAGGGGATTCCGCGAGCCGCTCGACACCGGCGAGCACCTCATCGGAATGCGCAACCTCTTCGGCCAGGTCGACGGCACAATCCAACCGGCCGACGACGAGCCGGTGTTCATCGGCGCGGGCGGGCCGGACTGGCTGCGCGACGGTTCGAGCATCGTCATCAGACGCATCCGGATGGACCTGGACAAATGGGAGCAGGTCGACCGGCTCGGGCGCGAGAACGCCATGGGCCGCCGCCTCACCGACGGCGCCCCGCTGACCGGCGGTGCCGAGAACGACATCCCCGACGTCGACGCCAAGGACGCGCTCGGGTTCCCCGTCATCGACCCCGGCGCGCACGTCCGGCGCGCCCGCGCGACCACGAACACCGAACGCTTCCTGCGCCGGCCCTATTCGTATGACGACGGGACCGGCGAGCAGGTCGACGCGGGTCTGATCTTCGTTGCCTACTGCGCCGACCCGCTCGCCCAATTCGATCCGGTGCAGAAGCGGCTGGCCGCCAAAGACCTGATGAACATCTGGACCACCCCGATCGGCTCCGCCGTCTTCGCCATCCTGCCCGGACCCGGCGACGGAGAGAGCCTGGGGCAGGCGCTCCTGGCCTGATCCGACTTCGTCAGATCGACGTGGGCTCCGGCAACAAGGCCCCGGCCAGAATCTCGAGCAGTTCGAGGACGATGCGCTCGGGGGCGCTCGGGTGCCGGCGATGCACGGCGTACACCGGCACCGGGCTGACCGGTAAGCGTCGGACGGTGCCGATCACGATATCTGCATCGCCCGCCGACACGATATCTGCCCAAGCTGACCGACTTCCCGGGTCACGACAAGATCCAATTCGCGCGCCCCATCACGACGTGCGGCTTTGTCGTCCAGACCAAGGGCTCTTACCTCGGGGGTTTGGGCGGCATCGAATCCCGAAGCTCATCGGTGCTCTACATCACGACGACGCGCCTGGCCACCAAGTCCCCCACCGGCGGTCAGCTGGTCGCCAAGCAGGAGAACATCTCCTTCACCCTGATCGGCGCGTGCCAATAGGTCAGCTCGCCTCGGCACTGCAGGCAGCCGAGGCGTCGATGCGCGGCATACGCACGACGCTGCGGGCATAGGCAAGGCAAAGTGCTCGTCCGCAACGGAAATGTTCCGTTGCGGACGAGCACTTCGTGGCATCGGGCGGGCACGTTAGGCCCGCGGCTTCTCGCGCATCTCGTAGGTGGCGATCAGGTCACCGAGCTGCAGGTCGTTGAAGGACCCGAGGTTGATACCGCACTCGTAGCCCTCGCGGACCTCGGTGACGTCGTCCTTGAAGCGGCGCAGGCCGGCGACTTCGACGTTCTCGGCGATGACGACACCCTGACGCGTGATCCGCGCCTTCGCGCCGCGCTTGATCTCGCCGCTGCGCACGATCGAACCGGCGATATTGCCGAACTTGGACGAGCGGAAGATCTCGCGGATCTCGGCGGTGCCGAGTTCGACCTCCTCGAACTCCGGCTTGAGCATGCCCTTCAGGGCCGCCTCGACCTCTTCGATGGCCTGGTAGATCACCGAGTAGTAGCGGATCTCGACGCCCTCACGCTCGGCATACTCCGCGTTCTGCCCTTCGGCGCGCACGTTGAAACCGATGATGATCGCGTTGGAGGCCATCGCGAGGTTGATGTTGTTCATCGTGATGGCACCGACACCGCGGTCGATGATCCGCAGGTCGACCTCGTCGCCCACGTCGATCTGGAGCAGGGCGTCCTCGAGCGCTTCGACCGAACCCGACACGTCACCCTTGAGGATGAGGTTGAGGGTGTCGACCTTGCCGGCCGCGAGGGCGGCGTTGAGGTCTTCGAGCGAGATGCGCTTGCGGGCCTTGGCCAGCGACGCGGCCCGGTCGGCCGCCTCCCGCCGCTCGGCGATCTGCCGGGCCGTGCGGTCGTCGGGCGCGACGACGAAGGTGTCGCCGGCGCGCGGGACCGAGGAGAGACCGAGCACCTGCACCGGACGGGACGGCGTCGCCTCGTCCAGGGTGTTGCCGTGCTCGTCGAGCATGGCACGCACACGGCCGTGGCTGGAGCCGGTGACGATCGCATCACCGACGTGCAGCGTGCCGGACTGGATCAGGACGGTCGCGGTCGCACCGCGGCCCCGGTCGAGATTGGCCTCGATCGCCACGCCGCGGGCGTCCTTGTCGGGGTTGGCGCGCAGGTCGAGCGCGGCATCCGCCGTGAGCAGCACGGCCTCGAGCAGGTCGTCGATGTGCAGCATCTGCTTGGCGGAGACGTCGACGAACATCGTGTCGCCGCCGTACTCCTCGGCGATGAGGTTGTACTCGGTCAGCTGCTGGCGCACCTTGGCCGGGTTGGCGCCGTCGACGTCCATCTTGTTGACCGCCACCACGATCGGCACATCCGCGGCCTGGGCGTGGTTGAGCGCCTCAATGGTCTGCGGCATGACGCCGTCGTCGGCGGCGACCACGAGGATCGCGATGTCGGTGACCTTGGCGCCACGGGCACGCATGGCCGTGAAGGCCTCGTGACCGGGAGTGTCGATGAAGGTGATCGCCCGGTCGACGCCCTCGTGTTCCTTGTGGATCTGGTAGGCGCCGATGTGCTGGGTGATGCCGCCGTGCTCGGCCGCGACGACGTTCGCGTTGCGGATGGCATCGAGCAGCTTGGTCTTGCCGTGGTCGACGTGACCCATGACGGTCACGACCGGCGGCCGCGGTTGCAGGTCCTCCTCGTCCTCGGAGTCGATGCCGATCTCGAGGTCGATGTCAAAGGACTCGAAGAGCTCGCGCTCCTCCTCCTCCGGGCTGACCATGCGAATCTCGTAGCCGAGTTCGGCGCCGAGCAACGCGAACGTGTCCTCATCGAGCGACTGGGTGGCCGTGGCCATCTCACCGAGGTGGAAGAGCACGGTCACCAGCGACGCCGGGTTGGCGTCGATGCGCTCGGCCAGATCGGTCAGGCTGGCGCCCTGGCGGATCTGGACGACCCGGCCGTCGCCGCGCGGGATCTGCACCCCGCCGATCGTCGGCGCGGACATCTGCTCGAACTCTTGCCGCTTCGCGCGCTTGGACTTGCGCTGCTTGGCGCGGCCACCGCCGCGGCCGAAAGCACCCTGGGTGCCGCCACGGCCACCGGGACCACCGCCGCCGGGACGGCCACCGCCGCCGCCGAAGCCAGTGCCGCCGCCGGGGCCACGGCCGGCGAAGCCGCCCCCACCGGGGCGTCCGGCGCCGGCGCCGGGACGACCGGCACCGCCACGCGCGGGACGCTCGCCGGGCCGCGCGATCGCGGACCGGTCGGGCATCATCGACGGGCGCGGGCCGCCGGGACGCGGACCACCCGGGCCGGCTGCAGCGCCACCGGGACGCTGCGGACGGGCCTGGGGCCGCGGCATACCCTGACTCGCGGCGAACGGATTGTTGCCCGGACGCGGCGCGTGACCGCCGGCGCCACCGCCACCTTCGCGGCCCTGGCGCATGCCCTGGCTGGAGGAGAAGGGGTTGTTGCCGGGCCGGGGCGCAGCCGGACGCGGGCCGGCGGCGCCGCCCTCGCGTGCGGCCGGAGCGGCAGGTGCCGGCTTGGCCGGCCCTGGACGCGGGCCGGGCGTGGCTGCCGGTCCCGCGGCAGGGCCAGGCTCAGCGGCCGGTGGCGTGGAGGGCGCTGATGCAGGCGGCGCGGCCGGCGCGGGAGCATCGGCCGGCGCCTCCGGGGCCTTCGCAGCAGCGGGGGCAGCCTGGGCAGGAGCCGCGGCCGGCTCGGCCGGCGCCGGCGCGGGCGTCGGCGCCGCGTCGGTTTCCGGCTGCGCCGCACGGGGCGGGCGGGCCGGTCCGGGCTTCGGGCCGCCGGGCTTGGGACCCGCCGGAGCCGAAGCGACCGGGGCGGGCGCCGGGGCCGCTGCTTCGGTGGGGTACTTCTCGTGGTAACGACGCACCACGGGGGCTTCGATGGTCGAACTCGCCGCCTTGACGTATTCGCCCATCTCGTTCAAGCGCTCCAGGAGGACCTTGCTGGGTACTCCGACCTCTTTGGCGAGGGCGCTGACACGGATCTTCGACACTTCTCTCCTCTACTCGGCCCGCATCGAGTTGAGGCGGACCAGTTACAGCCGGGGGGAACTCATTTCTGAGTGCTCATCGGTGGCTCATCGCGGTTGACCCGCTTTCGGTCTGGTTCGGTCAGGTTTGCTTCCGGCGCACATGCTTCGAGGTATGCCGCCACGAGTGTGACCTCCAGCGGCGCGCTCATTCGGAGCGCCCGCGGGAAGGCTCGTCGTCGGACGGCCAGCGCGAGGCATTCGGGGTCCGGGTGCAGCCAGCAGCCACGCCCGGGCGTCCGAGCGGCAGGATCGGGGACCGCGGCCGGGTGGCCGTCGTGCCCCTCCCCCGCCACGATGCGCAAGAGAGCCGATCGGCTATCCGTCACCCGGCATCCGATGCACGTGCGGATCGGGCCCGCAGGTGCCGTGGACGTCGAAGGACGCAGTCCAGTCCGATCGGTCTTGCCCATTCTAGCGGGTCGGGTCGGCGCCCGGCGCCTCCCCCTGCGTCTGGCCCGGCGTTCGGCCAGGAGCCTGGCCCTCGCCCTGCCCGCCCGATCCGTGGTGCGGGTGGGTGCCGCCCCCCGCTGCCGGACTGGCCACGTCGGGCCGGATGTCGATGCGCCAGCCGGTCAGCTTGGCCGCGAGCCGGGCGTTCTGGCCCTCCCGGCCGATGGCCAGGCTGAGCTGGTAGTCCGGCACGACGACCCGGGCGCTCTGCGTCTTGGGGTCGACGATCTCGACCGACTGCACCCGGGCCGGTGACAAGGCGGCGGCGACGAACTCCCGCGGGTCCTCCGACCAGTCGACGATGTCGATCTTCTCGCCCCCGAGTTCGGCCATGACGGCCCGCACCCGCGCGCCCATCGGGCCGATGCAGGCGCCCTTGGCATTCAAGCCCGGCACCTTGGAGTGGACGGCGATCTTGGTGCGGTGCCCCGCCTCCCGGGCCAGTTGCACGATCTCGACCGTGCCATTGGCGACCTCCGGCACCTCGAGTGCGAAAAGCTTGCGCACGAGGTTGGGGTGGGTGCGCGAGAGCTCGATCTGCGGGCCACGCAGCCCCCGTTTGGCCGTCACGACATAACACCGGATGCGGTCGCCGTGTTTGTAGCTCTCGCCGGGCACCTGCTCGGCGCTGGGGAGGATCCCCTCCACGGAGCCGAAGCTCACCGTCACATGCCGCGGATTCGGGCTCTGCTGGATGACGCCCGCGACGATGTCACCCTCGCGGCCCTTGAACTCCCCGAGGATCTGATCGTCCTCGACCTCGCGCAGCCGCGACAGGATGACGTGCCGCGCCGTGGCCGCGGCCACCCGGCCGAAGTCCTGTGGCGTGTGGTCGAACTCCGGGCCGAGTTCGTAGCGCGGCCGCCGCGGGCGCGCCTCCTCGCCGAGTTCGGCCTCGGCGTCGAGCTCCTCCTCGGGCAGCTCGATCTCCTCCTGCGCCCAGATGGTCACGTGCCCACTCTTGCGGTCCAATTCGGCGCGGGCGTGGCGATAGTGGCCGTCGGTTCGTTCGTATGCCGATAGCAGCGCCTTCTCGAGCGCCGGGACGAGCACGTCCATGGAGATCCCACGCTCTGCCTCGAGGGCGCGCAAGGTGGCCGGATCGATATCCATTTACTCGTCCTTCTCCTCGGTGCTCGTGAACTCGACGGCGATGCTGGCGCGCTCGATCGCCGCATACCCCAAATCGGTCTCGGCCGGCGGCTCACCACCGGCCAGCACCACCGACTCCTCGCTCGCCCGCACGATGCGGCCGGTGACCTCCCCGTCGGTTGTGGTCGCCTTGAGCAGCCGGCCGACATTGCGGCGATAGTGCCGGGGTTCGCGCAGGGCCTTGCCGACGCCCGGCGAACTGATCTCCAGGACGTATGCCGCGCCGCCGAACGGCTCGTCACGGTCCAGTGCGTCACCGATCGCCCGCGAGTGGTCGGCGATCTCGTCCAGGCTCAGCGCCGGGGTGGGGGCATCGCTCCAGCCGTCGGGGCCGGCAGCGGGCACGCGATCGAGGGTGATCCGCACGAGTTTGCGCTTGCCCGCGGCCGAGACCTCGACACCGTCGATCACGAGGGCTGGGTCGGTCACAGCGGCGGCGGCGATCTCTCGCACGCGGTCGGCGGCACTCATGACCGGCTCCTCTCGTTAAGTTGTGACAGGTCACTCTATGCGACCCAACGGACCGCGCCCTCCTTTGGTTTCCGCGTGACATCATCGGCCCATGTCGTCTCCCCGACCCTCCGCCGACGCGGGCCGGCCCCGCCGCGCGGCGCTTCGCGGAGGCCTTCTGGCCGGGGCCGGACTGGCCCTCAGCGCGTGCGGCATCCGGCTCGAGGACGACGCCCCGAAGGTCCCGCTCGTGCCGACCCGAACCCCGATTCCGGGTGAGGCCGAACTGCTGGCGCTGCTGCACGCCGTGAGCGCGCTGGCCGCGTCCGCCCCCGCTGCGTATGCCGCGGGGCTGGGTCGCCAGGCCGCCGTCCTGGACAGCGCCCTGCGCGAGCGCGGCGTGCCCCAGTCGTCGTTGAGCCCGTCACCGAGCGCGTCGGGGTCGGGCGCCACGTCGTCGGTGAGCACGACCGTCTCGAGCACCACCGCCGTCTCGGGCGCCACCTCGTCGGCGAGCAGCACCGTCTCGGGCGCAACGTCGTCGGCGAGCAGCACGTCGTCGGCGAGCAGCACGTCGTCGGCGAGCAGCACGCGCGCGGTGGTCGGCCTGCTGCTGGCCGCGCTCCCCGTGGCCGACGCCGCCCTCCGCCCAGTGCTCGGCTCGATGACGGCCTCGCACGTGCGCCTGAGCACCCTCCTGGACGACGCCGTCCCGGCGCCGGCGCGGGGTTCGGTCCCGGAGGCGGCCGGGCTGGCCCTGCTCGCCGCCACCCGCGAGGCGGTCTACGGCACCGAGGTGGCGGCAGCGCGGTCCACGGACGCCCAGCGCACCAAGGCGATCGCGGCGCTCGAGCGGCTACGCGGCTGGGCCACCACCTTGGAGGAGGACCTGGGCGCGGACGCCCCACCGATGCCGACGGCATACGCCCTGCCGCTCGACGCGACCGACAACGCGACGGCGAAGCGCCTCATCGCCCACCTGACCCGCAGCCTCGTGCAGTCGTATGCCGCCGTCCTCCCCACCGTGTCCGGTGACGCCGAGGCCGCTCTCGCCGCGACCGGGTGGCTGAGCAGCGCCGTGACGCTCGACGGGTCCTGGGGGGCGACATGGGATCCCTTCCCCGGATTGTCCTGACTGCGCGCGGGGAATGCCGGGTGTCATCGTGGGTTTGAATAGAGCATGATCTTCGGCCGCCAGCCCAAGCCCATGCCGACCGCCGACACGGCTCTGCCCGGCCGCGCGCAGCCCGTGTTCGCCGTGCCGACGACGCACGAGGTGCTCGGCACCCCGCTCGCGGGCCCCTGGCCCGACGGCACCGAGGTCATCCATGTCGCGATGGGCTGTTTCTGGGGCGCCGAACGGATCATGTGGCGCCTGCCCGGAGTGGTGGCCACAGCCGTGGGCTATCAGGGTGGGTTCACGCCGAACCCGACGTACGAGGAGGTCTGCACCGGGGAGACGGGCCACGCGGAGGCCGTGCTCGTGGCCTATGACCCGGCGCGGATCACCCCATCGCGAATCCTGAAAGCGTTCTGGGAGAACCACGATCCGACCACCCCGAACCGGCAGGGCAATGACGTCGGCACGCAGTACCGTTCGGCCATCTACTGGACGAGCCAGGAGCAGCAGGCCGCCGTCCGTGCCACGCATGCGGCCTTCCAGGGTGAGTTGACCAAGGCCGGCGCAAGCGACATCACGACCCAGGAGTTGCCAGCCGAGCAGGCCGGCACCTTCTGGTATGCGGAGGCCTACCACCAGCAGTACCTCCACAAGAACCCGGGTGGCTATTGCAACCACGGTCCCAACGGACTGACGTGTCCCGTCGGGATCGCCGATCTGCCGGCGCAGGTGGACGTCGAACCCCCTGCCGAGCACCGGTGACCGAAAACGACATACGCGGCGTGGCCGGTCTCTGCGGAACCTGTGCCCACGCGCTGATCCGGCCGACGAACAAGGGCACCGTCTATCTGCGGTGCGCCTTGGCGGCCACCGACGAGCGCTTCGCCCGCTATCCCCGCCTGCCCGTCCACGAGTGCCCGGGGTTCACCCGTCCCGGTAGCGCCTAGGGCGTTTCGGTGCGCCGGCCCTGGGCCCACGAGAAGACCATCAGCGCCAGCCACAGGGCGCCCACGACGAAGGCGCCGACGCCGAGCCAGGCCTTCCACAGGGCGTCGTTGTCGACGAGGCTGGGGCCGAAGGCCACGCCCATGCCGTAGAGGACGGCGACGAGTCCGACGATGCCGCGACGCTGGTCCTTGCTCATGCCCGGTCTCCCATCCACGGAACGACGACGAGGGCCAGGGCGCACGCGAGCACGAGCAGCGACCCCGCCATGGTGTAGCCGCGCTCGACCCGCGGCGAATCGACGAATTTGGGAAGGAAGGCGAACCCGACGCCGAACAGCGCCGCGATCACGCCGGTGACGGCGAGTCCTGTCTCGATGCCCATCGATTGCGCCCCTTCTCGTCTGCGCCCTTTCTCGTCGCGGACGGTTTCGCCCGCTGCGCCACGAGTCTCACCGGGCAGCGATGACGAATCAACGCGCGGGCACACGGATCGGGCAGCGTCAATGCGTAATCTGATCGGCCGCATACGTAAAACCCCCGCAAACCGGCGACCGGGCGGGGTCTCGGCGGGCGCGGGGGCGACGCCTGCGCCACAATTCTCCGCCGGCGAAAGCGCCCGTTCGTGGCTAGGAGACTGCTGAACAAAAGGCGCGCCTCCCCGGGGGTCGGGCGTGGGCCTGGAATTCTGGGCTCATGCAAGGTGAGGCAGATCGGCAGCGTGAGCTGCTGGACGTGGAGTCGCTGGCCGGGCACCTGCTCGAGCCGGGCAGCGTGTTCGCGCTGCTGGC